>Ga0209633_10004314_pt1 | contig 12809 bp, 13 predicted proteins | sample Cruoilmetagenom1_FD_187290 | JGI IMG/M metagenome (GOLD analysis project Ga0209633, IMG submission 187290) | Oil polluted marine microbial communities from Coal Oil Point, Santa Barbara, California, USA - Sample 1 (SPAdes) (version 2) | ecosystem: Environmental > Aquatic > Marine > Oil seeps ... | reverse complement strand
ATTTAGGGGAATGGTAGCATCCAATTGGTTTAGTGGAATACCATGATACCTATCAATAAAATCCAAAATATCTCTTTCTAATGCCCTGGAGTTCACTTGGTCTTCTAGCAGACCAATTTTCAGCAGCACTCGTGTTATACGATAGGCATCTTTATCAACCAATCCGCGTAACATATCTAGAAGATCTTTTTTCATTTCTTCATCTAAACGTCCCATCATACCAAAATCAATTGGAGCAATTATATTACCCGGTAGTACAAATAGATTTCCCGGATGTGGGTCAGCATGGAAAAATCCATATTCAAATATTTGTTTTAATAAAGTATTTGCCCCGTTTTTTGCAACTTCTTTACGATCAATTCCTATTTTATCCATTTCATTTATTTCAGATATTTTAATTCCGTCAATAAATTCAATAACCAATATTTTTTCGGTAGTAAAATCCCAATAGACTTTAGGAATTTTCAAAGTTGGGTCATCTTTAGCATAACGCCGGAACGTATCTATATTTCTACCTTCCAACATTAAGTTTTGTTCTTTGCTAATTGTTTTATTAAACTCTTTAACTATTCCTATCGGATCGTATAATTTACTTTCCGGGATATATTTTTCTAATAGTTGAGCTAAATTGGATAAAATATCTATATCTGTGGCAATCTTTTGTTTTAGGTTTGAACGCAATATTTTTACAGCTACTATTTCGCCACTTTTTAATTTAGCTTTATGAACTTGTGCCATTGATGCAGCGGCTAATGGTGTTTCATCGAATTCAGAAAACACATCAGATAAAGTTCCGTTGTATTCCTTAACCAAATTAGGTTCAATATTTTCAAATGGTTCAGCAGCTACATCATCTTGTAATTTTGAAAACTCTTGGGCAATTTCCGGTGGAATTAAATCGGGTCTTAAACTTAGCATTTGACCAAGCTTTATAAATGTTGTTCCTAATTCCTCAAAAGCCATTCTCAACCGAACAGGTGTTCCTAAAAGGGCAAGATCCTTTTTCTCAATTTGCGGTAAAACTTTTTTTGTTAAATCCGGAATAAGACCAATTTTTATTTTGGTAACAACATCCCAAAAACCATACTTAACAAATACTTTTAATATTTCTTGATAGCGACCTAAATGTTGCATTGATTGTCTAATATCTCTTAACATAATTTATCTTCATTTGTAATTATTTTTTTTATTTAGGAAGAAGGCACAATGTTATCAACTTACCCCAACAATGTGCCACTCCTATTTAATTATTACTACTTATTGGTGGTTCCCTTTTCGAGTTCTTCAACTCGTTTAAGTAATGTGTCATAATCACTTTTTGCAACTATCCCAATTTTGTTCATTGTTTCTGTTACAGTATCATCAATTTTTATTTTTATCTCTTTTTCTTCTTTTTCTATTTTATCCAGAATATCTTGAACTGCTTTTGGTTTATCATCCTTTGCCAATTGACCTTTTTCAACAAGTTCATCAACTAAAGATTCGATTTTTTCTTTTGTTACTGTTGCAGCTCCAAGTCCTAAATAAATGCTTTTTTTTATTATGTCTAACATTGCTTCATCTCCTTTTATTGTATTAAGTAATTAGTTATTATTCAATAATACTTGTTCTAATTGATTTTTTATTTTTTGATAATCATTTATAAATTGTTTAAAGTGTTCGTCAATCTTTTCTACATTGTTTCTTTGGTCGGTACGAGTCTTTATATTTTTCTTTATGTTTTTTACATCACTATATATTTTATTCAAATCAAAAAAAGCTATACGAAAACTATCTTTAAAGAAAGACTCTGTCTCTTCGTTAAAATTATTTGAAGGTATAGTCTCAATAACTGTCACGGCTATCTCGCCTAATTCTTTTTGAATATCCTTTAAAAGTCTTTCAGCTTTTTCTACTTCATTCTGTTTTACTCCCAAATTAATCCACGTTGAATTTTCCATTTTTAAATAATTAATTAATCTTTTTGCTTTCCCAAGCGTTACTTGAGAATTAATGATATTCTTTTGTAAGCTGGTCATTTTTTACTCCTCTTTTTTCTTCAATTTTGAAATTCTTTTGTCCTTCATGACCTCGAATACTTTTTGATTTTGTTTCATTAGCAATGTCATATAAATTTTGTTCATGCTTACTTAGAAGTTCCTTTGCAGATGTTAAATATTTCTCAATATCTAAGTCCTTATTAATTGCAACATGGTTACGTATTGCTCTTTGAAGAAATTCTATTTGGTAACTGAAGTTATTCAATTCACTTAAGCTTTTTTTCCATCCTAAATAATAATGTTTCATTTTTTCCTCCTTTACTATTAATAATTCTAATCAATGTAAATTCTCTTAATCGCTGATTATCACTTAATAGTTTCCATGGTATTACTAATATGAATATTCTTTAATTTGTTTTTATGAGTACCAAGTTTGTATTCTGTTTTTCGAGTTCTATATTTTTTGTTTACAAGCGATACTTCATCATATTGAGACCAAGGAAACATATATTTAAGTTCAGATGAGAACAAAGAGAGAATAGTAGAAGATTGCTCTCTAACAAGAATTTGTTTTGATCCTGAATTAATTTTTATATGTTTTTTATTATATTCCATAACAAACCCGTTTTGTTAAATTTTAATCCTTCAAGTTGATATTATTATTTTCCCAAATGATTTAGTTGTGAAAACCGGACATGGAGCCATCCGAACAACTTTTTCTGTCACGCTACCAATCAATAAATGCTCAATTCCGGTTAAGCCGTGTGTTGCTATTACTATTAAGTTTGTGTTATGAGTTGCAGCAAATTTTAATATATCCTTTGCTGCATGACCATTTACTATATAATTATCATGTTGTACTTTAGTTTCATTAGTTTCGTTAAAAACAGTTTCTAAATGTTCTTTTGTTTTATTCTCTAAATCGGGAACCAAATCATAAAGTGATGCTTTTCCTACAAGAGAATATGCCGGGGGAATTGTATCTTCAATAACATGCAGTAATTGTAATTTTGAATTATATAGCTTCGCAATTTCTTTAGCATATTTAATGGAGCTGTTTGAGCAATCGGAAAAATCAATAGGCACAAGTATATTGGTAAATTGTTCAATCGGTTTTGGTTCATCTTCTTCTCTCACAGTAAAAACGGGACACGAAGATAAACGTACCACTTCTTCAGCAACACTTCCTAAAAACAAATGACCTAAACCACGTCTTCCATGTGTTCCCATCACTATTAAATCTATATCATTATCAAGAGAGTATTCTAAAATTGTTGACGCTGCAGATATCCCACGTTTTTGACATTTTATGATTTTAAGATTTTTTAATGTTACAGTATCTACCAGCTTATTAATTTGTTGATTGATTCTGTCATCAGCCATTTTACTAATACTTGTTGCTGCTGAAATATTAGTTATATATTCCAGATATTCATTAAATAAAGTATTGACATTTAGAACATGTAGTTTTGATTGATATTTTTCAGCAAAATAAATTGCGTGTGTAAATGCTTGTTCTGCACATCTGGAAAAGTCAGTAGGAATAAGAATTTTATTAATTTTTAACATTTTATTTACTCCTTATGTTTATTTTAGCAAACTTTCCTTAAGTATATTATTTTTTGTTTTTACCAAATACATCTTTTGTACTATCAATAATCTCTTTAAATACATCCTTAACTGTATTTTCTGCTGAATCTCCTGCTTTCTTAGCCGTATTTATCGCTCCATTAGCTACATGATTTACTGTATCACTCGCCTTACCGCCAGCTTTTTTTGTTCCTTCCAAGAGACCTTCAGCAGCATGTTTCGATAAATCCACCACAGATGCTTTGATTTCAGTAGCACTATGAATTACACCATCCATAATATCAGTTGCTGTTTCCTCAACATTTTCTATTGTTACTTCTGTTTTTTCTAAAGTTGTTCTCATTACATTCTGAGTCACTTCAAATACTTTTTTTAGTCAATTCGTCACCTTTTTCTGTTGCACTATTTATACTTTCTCTAACCATCCTGGTTATTTTGCTTTCATGCTCATTCATTTTTACACCTCATTATTTAATTATGATGTATTATTCTTTATTTTGCTCTTTTCAAATATCTTTGAGTAAATGTTTTTTTAGATATTCCAGTATCAAACTTTACATTAGCAAGAATCATTTTAGTACTATGTTCTTCTTTCAAATCTGTTATTTCAAATTCGTGAGCAAACCAATATTTCCCTACTTTCTTTATTTCTCTACGTTCCATTTTTTTCCAAAGATTACCACCTTTGTCGTAGTAATCTATTTTTGCAGGATAATAGTTGTCTTTACGAATTGACATTATTAGTTTACCGTAATCTTTTTCTACGCCGGTTTTAGGAGTTAATTCCATAACCCAATAAGTTTCATCTTCGCTTACTTGTTTTGCGTCGTATTGTTTTGCATACTCAAACGAACTAAGATCATCATAAGAAAAATCAGTGCCGGCAAATTTTGTGTTTTTTACGTGTGAGGCAATTCTTCTCACTTTATGAAAAGCTGGCATATATAGATATTGAATATCATCTGGTAAACTTAAAAAAGCTATACCCTTTTGGTCTGCCGGAGCAGTAAATCGCATTATTCTTTTTTCGCTTCCTTTTTGCAAAAATGTTGCTTCACGAATCTTTTCATTCCCATCCTTATCGATTAAAACCATTTTCATATTTGCTGTTTGGTCTTTAGGGGCATTTGCAACATCATCCGCTTTTGCCACTATTGATTGTGCATTTTGGGCAAACACAATTGATGTTATTGCAAATAAGATTAGTGTAAATTGTTTGATTAAATTTTTCATTTTTATTCTCCTAATTATTTATTCGATTTGTTATTTACTTTTTTGTTCCATTAATAAATTTTGCTTTTGTAATAAGAATTAGTGCTGGTAAAAATGTAATTGCACCTGCTGCACTGAATATCATTGTTGTGGCTGTAAGCCATCCGAAACGTTGTATTGGTATTAATTGTGCTAACAATAAAACAATAAATCCCATGGCTACAGAAATAGCATTTATTAGAATAGCTTTGCCAGTACTCTCCAAAGTTTTTTCCATTGCCTTTAATTGTGATTTTTCTTTTTTATATTCTTCTTTAAATCTGTTTGTAAAATGAATTGTATAATCTATTCCTACTCCAATTGCGATACTGGCAACAAGAATTGTAGCTATGTCGAGTGGAACATTTAGGTAAGACATTACTGCAAAGTTTAGAAGAACAGTTACAATAATTGGCGTAACTGCAAGCAATCCACCAACTACAGATTTTAATTGAACCATAAGAAGTAAAGCAACTAGCGCTATTGCAATTAGAATACTTTGGAATTGGCTTTTTATAAGGCTATCATCCATGTGTGTGAAAATTATTGGCATTCCAGTTTGAATAAAACTGCGTTCAACTATCTCGCCCTCAAGTTTTTTGGCATTAGCAAGACCTTGTTTAATTGCGAAATTATTTTCATTGAGTAACCATAAATCATCTCGTATATCGTCTTTAAATTTTTGATTATCTCTTAACTCGGTAGGGAAGAGAGATATTACTTTCTCAATGCCTATTAGGATTTTCTCTTTCTGATGATAACCTGTTAGGATTACTTTAAGAGAGTATGCTGTAAGTTCAATTCCTTCTGAATCACTCGAAATGGTACTTGAAACATTCGACTTAATTATTTGTTGCAAATTATCCTCATCTGGCAATGAGCTTTTATTGAGTAATTTCATTATTGACTTAATTATTTTGTCAATGGAATTACTGTTTTCTATCTCAATCTCAGATTCAAACTCAAAAAACTCAATAAGCCTATTACTCAATTCATTTTTAACCTTTTCTGTATATCTTACGTTTTCAATATTTCCAATTTCTCTTATTGTGTCCTCTAATCTGATTGGTTTAACACTCAGATTATCATTATAATGAAGATTGTCAAGACAAATTTGTATTCCAATTTCTTTGATAACAAAATCATTAATGTCTTTATTCATTTTTAATTCAACATTGTTAATCGCAATAATTGGTTCACTAACATTATTGACTATATAATTATCTATCAGATCAACCGTTTCGTTTATATATTTAGTATCCATAGTTCCAAGATTTGCTTGGATAATTCCTTCGTTAGAATTTGTATTAACAAGTTGTTTCATAACCGATTCGCTTTCAATAAAGAACCATAGATTTGTAACGCCCTCCCGTGTATCTGGAATGGTATAATGACCGTTCATAACTTTATTCATTTCACAAATTAAACTTGCTATAGATTGTGGTTTGCCAACAAATGGAACAGTCTCCATATATTTTTCAAGTCTACGCATTTCTTTAAGTACAAATGGGTCTTTAAGGTCTCCACTTACAACTACTTGAATGGGAATTGAACCTCCAAAATTTTCTTGCATCATTACTTCAGCAATGCGTATATCTGTATCATCACTAAAATATTCCGTCATATTTGCTTGTCTCTTAAGATTTGGGAGACCAATTAGAGCAACAAGAATTATTATTATTGATGAAACAACTATTATTCTCTCATTCATTAAAACAAATTTTGCTATTCTATCCATAGTACGTACTATTGTAGTATCTTCTTTCCCGTGTTCAGTTCTCTTTACTTTTGGGGGTTTCATGTAAGACAGAACGGCTGGAATAAAAGTGATAGATACTAGCAAGGCAAAGCCAACACCAATTCCGGTAAAAATTCCAAAATCAGTAACTGCAGTTAAATATGCACCGGTAAATGAGAGAAATCCAATTAGCGTTGTTGCTCCTGCTAATATAATTGAGAGTCCAACTTCAGCTAATGATTTTTTTACACACTCTTTACTATCACTGCATCCACCAATATCTTCATTATATCTTGAAATCATATGGATTCCATAGGCAGAACCAACTGCAATTAGAATTACTGGCATAAGATTAGAAATCATTGAAAGTTCAACTCCTACCATTGTCATTAAACCTAACGCCCATATAGTACTTATAAAAACCGTTAGTAAAGGTAAAATGACACCACGTTTTGAGCGAAAACTAAAGTAAAGAACCAGAACAAGCATAGAGGCAACAATAGGAATTAACCATACCATATCACTAATGATAATATCACTTAGTTCTGTCATCTGCATTGGCATACCAGAAAAGTAAAGCTTGAAACCGTTGGCATTTTTTAGTGAAATTATTTTCATTTCATCTGCAATTCCAATTTTATCACTCTCTTGTTTTAACCTTGCTATAACAACTGTGATTTTTCCATCTGGAGAGACAACACTTCCATTGTACATATCCTTCGATAAAGTATAATTGCGGAGATTTTCCAACGTCTCTTTATCTTTAGGAATATTGTTTTTATTTATTAAACGTCCAACTTCTAGCCCACCGTCAACACTTTTAATATCAAGAATGTCTGTTAAGCTCATTACTGAGGCAACACCGTTAATCTGCTTAAATTCTTCCGTTAATCGATTTATAGTTGTTAGTGTTTCATATTCAAAAACATCTTCTGATTCAAGACCTACCATAATAAGTGCAGTACCGGAATATTCTTCGCCTACTCTATTAAACAATACAACTGCTGGATCATTCGGCTTAAGATAAGAAACAATATCACTATTGACTTTTAAATCCTTTAATTGGTATCCAAAGAAAACAGTTAATAATAATATTGTTACAATTATAACACCTCTATTTTTTAAAATAATCTCTGAAAACTTTTCCATGATATTCCTTATTACTAAATATACTTTTCGACGGATAACGTTTTGTAGTCGAAACTTATACAAAAAATTTTACCTTCTTGTTTCAATTCCTTTGAATAAAACTTTCAGTAACATATTAATGTCATTTCTAATTTCATTCTCAGATTTATTAATTGTCCAACTTAATTCCAAACCCTTTAACGCCACTACAATTATTTCAGCAATTAAATGCACATCCTCAACATTAAATATTTCTTTAGTAACACCCTCTTGTAGAATATTGCTAATAGTTGTTTTTTCAAATACATCATGTGCTGCCCTTTCTTTTTCAACAAATGAATAATGGTCTAAGTATTGATCTCTAAGAGTACTATAATAGTTAGCAAGTTCCTTTACCGAAAGAACCCTTGTAATAAAATAAGCAGCAACTTTATCCTGTGGTGTAGTTTCTTTGCTAATAGAAATTCTAATATTTTCCTGAATAACCTTACCTTCCTTTGCTACAACTTCCTTGAATATTGCCTCTTTACTCTTAAAATAATAATAGATACTTGCTTTACCCATTCTTGCCATTTTAGCAATTTCATCCATTGTGGTTTTCTCTAATCCAAACTTAGAGAATAAATCTTGTGCCACCTTTAGTATCGCTGTTTTTCGTTCTATTTTTTCTGTCTTCATAATTATTTTCGACTATTTATATCTATTAGTCGAAATGTAATTAAAAAAGTTCCGTAATGCAAAAAATTATTATTGAACGTGAATTGAGCATAGAGGAAAGATAGGGTTTGGGGTTTGTGGGAAAGCCTGCCTAGTTAGAGGGTCTTTGGGGAAGTCAATAATCACCAATCTCCAATTTAAAATTATCAGATTGGTAATAAACTATCTTTTAACTTTATAATTATTAGTCCCTATGAGACGGAAACTGAATTCCGTCTCATAGAAAATTACACCTTTTCAACAATTAAAGCAGATGCTTCTCCGCCACCGATACACAAGGAAGCAAGTCCATAACTAGCATCAGTCTTTTGCATTTCATGTAATAGTGTAGTTAAAATTCTGGCTCCACTTGCACCAATTGGGTGACCTAATGCAACTGCTCCACCATTAACGTTAACTTTTTCTGGATCTAGATCTAACTCCTTGTTAATAGTAAGAGATACAACCGAGAATGCTTCGTTTATCTCAAAGAGATCTATTTTATCTTTAGCCATATTTGCTTTTTTCAACACCTTAGTTATCGCATCAATCGGTGCAGTAGTGAACCATTTAGGATCTTTTGAAGCAGATGCCTGAGCAACAATTTTTGCTATTGGTTTTAATCCATATGACTCAGCTTTTTCTTTATTCATCAACAATACAGCCGAGGCACCATCATTAATTGAAGAAGCATTTGCAGCTGTGACAGTTCCGTCTTTTTGGAATGCAGAACGTAGAGATTTTAATTTGTCAAAATTTACCTTTCCAGGTTCTTCATCAATTGATACTGTTGTTACTGCCCCTTTTCTGCCTGGAACTTCAACTGGAATTATCTCTTGATCAAACTTTCCATCTTCAATAGATTTTAATGCTCTTGTATAACTTTCAATGGCAAAGTTATTCTGATCTTCTTTAGAAATACTGTATTCTGACGCACATAGTTCTGCAAAATTCCCCATGTGGATTTTATCATAAGCATCTACAAGTCCATCACTTAACATCGCATCTTCTAAAGTCTGATTACCTAGTTTATATCCATTTCTAGCATTCTTTAAATAAAATGGTATTTGCGACATATTTTCCATTCCACCTGCAATAACAACTTCAGCATCGCCAAGCATTATTGCCTGAGCACCAAGCATAACTGATTTAAGTCCAGAGCCACAAACTTTATTTATTGTCATGCACTGAACCGATTTATCTAATCCCGCCCCCAATGCAACTTGTCGTGCAGGTGCTTGTCCTTCTCCGGCTTGAATTACATTACCCATGATAACTTCATCAACTGAATTACTTTCAAGTTTATTTCTCTGAACTAAACTTTTAGTAATTATGCTCCCCAGTTTTGTAGCTGGCATTGTACTTAATGAACCCATAAATGAGCCAATAGGAGTCCTAACAGCATCAACAATATATACTTCTTTATTCTCTTGCACACTCTCTCCGTTTTTCTATATCAATTATTAATGAAATTAATTATTTCTTTGTTGGCAATTTTTGATTTTTCAAATGGCAACATATGTCCACACTCAGGAATAATTATTAATTTACTGTTTGGAATGCTTTCGTTGGCAAAATTAGCAATGTCCTTTGTAAAACCACCGTGTAAATAATTGTTTGGAATTAGCCCATCATTTTCTCCAAAGAGTATAAGAGTTTTATGGGTTACATTATTCAATTTACTTAATACTGGCTCGTCAATCATTCCAGTTACATTTCTAGTTACTGCATAACAGTAGTCTTCAAAATCTTTTGCACCCTTAATTTGAATTCTATCGGTTACAAAAAAATCAGCATCAGATGGAGTTTCATAGAAATTTGATTTTAAATTAATATCAATATTCCTTGTAGGTGTGTCTTTAACTAAATCAACTGTAAACGCAGATTTCATCCAGTCACCTTCACCATCAGTGAACTTTTCAAATCCAGCTGGTGAAATTAGAACTAACCTTTCAACTCTATCTGGATAATTCAGAGAGGTAACAAGAGATATTTGTCCACCCATTGAATGTCCAACAAAAGTAGCTTTACCAATTTTTAATTCAGATAAAAATTCAGTTAGTACATCTGCATACCAAGACATAGAGTACTTGTAATAACCCTTATCAGATTTTCCGTAACCTGGTAAATCTACAGCAATAACTCTATATTCTTTTGATAGAGCAGGAATGTTTTTAATCCAACTCTTTGCATTTGTACCTAAACCGTGTATCAACAATAAGACCTTATCTGATTCACCTTCATCAATGTATGCAATATTTATATTATGGACTTTTGTGTAGTTTACATCAAAAGTATAATCTATATCTTTAAATTCCTTTGATGGTAAATTGTAGTAGTATGATGTTCCACAGCTATTTAACATAAGCATTGCAATTATTGGTATTAAATAAATTATTTTTTTCATCTTAGTCTCCTAGAACATTATCCATTTAAGTGAGGCAAATAGTACCCAAGGATCGTTAGGTCTTTCATTTATTCCGCTATTAACAATAGATGAATCATAAAAATCACCTAATGATAAATATGCTGCATGCAGTTCTAGATCCATAAATACCCTTAATCTATAAAGGAGATTAAGATTGATTTCTGCTCCAATTAAATTTCCACCTCCACTTGGAGTTACTGGACTAGCCCCAATTCCTAACGCAGATTTTATTTTGAATTTATGTGGAATTATATCGTAAGAAGCTGAAAATGATCCGGCCATGAGTCCATAACCAATATTTTGAATATCAATTACTGCTCCCGTAAATCTGTTCACGACATTACCGTGCGGAAGTAATAAGTATAATCCATGACTAAAAAATACAGCTCCTGGAGCAGTCCAATTATTACCGGTTAATACTCCGCTATATTTTCCATCAGAAATGTTATTATCATCACCTGTTGAGAATACACCATCTAAGGCAATATAATCATTTCTATTTTTACCATATTTGTAAGCTAATCTTAAATTAGCAGCTCCACCAAAAATATCAACAGATTGAGATTCAGTTTCTGCAATACCCATATTTGCTATTGCAAATCCTGAATAACCAAATCTACCCTGTTTTAAAGTAGGATCTCCATGAAAATGAGTTCCAAGCCAAACAATATCAGCTTTGTATGGTTCATTGCCAAAATTGAAATTAAAGACACCACTATAATTACTTAAACCAGAATTAAGTCCTTGCCCCAATATGGAAACTCCACCTTCTGCATTACCCCTATCACGTAAATAATAAACTGTAAGTCCAGCAGAATTTTTAATGTCAAAATCATATTCATAATCTAGTTCAAATAATGAGACATCATCATTTTGATCTACATTGTTTTCATAAAGCTGATACGCTCCAAATTTGAATCTTTGATCATTAAGAAAATAATGAACCCCAACGCCAGTGGCGTCTGAACCCCATATTGCAAGCCTATAACCAGTATGAATGAGATCTTCTGTAAAAGTATATGCAGGTACTCTTATATTATCAAACAGTCTTGTTAGACCAGCATTAATAAATAAATTTTTCTTTGGACGAAACTCGATGAACAAATTTTGTGTTTGCATGTTCACAAAATCTGCACCAAAAGCACCTCCAAAATTACCTCCAGCACCATAATTTGCATCTCCCCAAGTCCAATCAAACTCGAAGGACATTCTCATTGTTGCCCAACCATCAAACAATCTTGGTGTGTAGGCAATTATGGGAATAAATCTTTGTTCGGTGAATCTAGAGTCGTGACCGGTTTTAGTAGTGTTCCCTCCGAACAATCTGCCCACTATTTGTCCTTTCAAAAATTCATTTGTCGGATATGTATTAGACAATTCAGAACGCATAAAATAATAACCAATGAATTTAAACTCTTTTTTTTCTTCAGATACCCTTACCTCCTCAAAATCCTTTTCGGTTTGAGAGAATAATTGTATTGAAAAGAATAGAAAAATAATTATCATAACATTTAATCTTTTCATGGTTTGCTCACAAATATTATTGATATTTTAATATATGGAGGAGAATAAATCTCCTCCATATCGTTCTAATTAATTCTAACGTAAGTTTGTACATTTAATGTTCCTAGAGCTGCATCCGAGCCAAAGCCTGTATCTGCTGTTCTTGGCACTGCACCAATATCTGGGACTGTTTGAACAGCCTCTAATTTCATTTGGTCAGGGCTACCAGTTGTCACTTGAATAATACCTTCTTGTTCAAATGCTGTATAATTAATATTTATGTAGTGAACATCACCAGTTGTAGCTTCTGAAATTGTGTATACGCCTGGAAGTGTTGACCATGCCCCATCAATAATATGAGATTCAAGCGTTACTGTTTGATCTTCATTCATAGTAACTCTTACACTATCATATTTAAAAAGTGTAACAAGAATTGGTGCAACATTTGCGTCAGCACTTAACCAAGTTCCAACCCATGGTTTAGCGTCATCAACTG
>Ga0209633_10004313_pt1 | contig 12810 bp, 11 predicted proteins | sample Cruoilmetagenom1_FD_187290 | JGI IMG/M metagenome (GOLD analysis project Ga0209633, IMG submission 187290) | Oil polluted marine microbial communities from Coal Oil Point, Santa Barbara, California, USA - Sample 1 (SPAdes) (version 2) | ecosystem: Environmental > Aquatic > Marine > Oil seeps ... | reverse complement strand
CCCCTCTTTTGATATATTCTTCCTTAATCTTTTGGTGAATTGTTACTAAACCTAAAAAATTATCATTTTCTATAACACTGAATAGTTTTTTTAAATCTGGATGATCATAATTGACAGAATGAATTTCTGTTATTACTTGAAGACCTTTTTTAATACAGTAATATGGAGTAAGATATCCTCTACAATAAACAAAATTTGGATTTTGCTTAAGAATATATTCTGATGCTTTTGTATTATAATTTTTTGCTCCAAGAGTACTTTTGAAAAAATCTAAATTCCATGGAGTAATTCTTTTAATTTTAATATTTTTACTTACAGAATAGTAATCATAAAGATCAGCAATCTTCATAGAAGCTTTGATTAAAGGCCAGGAATTTAGTGTTATTAAGGTAACATCTTCATTTAAATCTAAAAAACCCTGAGCCATTTTCATTATATTGAAACTATGAGCTTTTTTTGAAGGAATATTTCCATCTATAGATATTATCATAATTATATCCTGAAAAAGATGATTCTATTGAATTTTACCTGCATTTAACACAAACATAATCATGTGGAGTAGGAGCTTCTGTTTGGAAGTAATAGGTTAGCATACAAAATTCAAGTATTCATTATATTTTTAATTAAAGAGATATTTGGATTATATTTAAAATTGTTTTTCGCCAACAATTATAACATCTTTAGATGCGTCATCATTGATATCAGTTATTTCATAGCCATTTCTAATGAGAAGGTTTTCCATACCTCTTTTAGATGCAAAATATTCATAAAATCCTAAATTCATATCTAGATTTCTGCCCAAGATTCTATTTAATCCAAGTTTTTGCATTAAAATTAATAAATGACCAGCTAAAAACCGACCTTTACAAGTTTCAAATCTTTTAGCTCGCTTATGATTGCCACATAAAGTTACATTTTTTATTTTTTTCCCGATTTCGTTAAAACAGGTATATATGTTTTCTTTAAAATAATAGATGCATCTAGAACTAAAAACAGTATCAACTTTTTCTAGAAGGTCTAGTCTTTCAAATATATTATCATGTATCATTTCACATTTTGATACATCAATGCCTTGAGATTCCCAGCTTCGTTGAAGTTCCAGTGCTTTTTTATGACGATTTAGATTTTGCTCTAAACCATAAACTTTGTCTTTTTCTTTGGAGAGTAGTAAAGCGAATACCCCTTCTGCAGATCCTATCTCTAATATTCTTCTGCCTTTCACATATGGTAGCATTCTAGAATATTTTTCCGGGATTTTTCCAGATTTTATATCTTCTTGATTTTGTCTAAATTCCAGAGATCCTCTGCTAGTTGTTGCATTGTCTTCAGTCATTATTGCCTCCCAAAAAAATAAAGAATCATAAAATTTGATTTAAGCCATAGCTAACTAAGCTTTGATTTTTGTGTCAATTAAAAACTACTTTTACTCAAAAGGTTCAAATGAAATTAAAGGGTCATGATGGTCTTTAAGAGAAGTTTTTAATTCGTTAGAGATATCATTTCTTGATAAGATATCAGAAGGAATAACTAATAAAACAGGTACTGTTTCATATTTAAAATGTTTCAGAACTCCACATCTATGATGACCATCAATACGGATTGATACTTTACTAGAACAAAAAAACCATGGAAATTCTTTTATATTTTTGGAATTAATATGATATCCATTGTTTTTTATTGATAAAAATAATCTGAAATACTTTTTTATATATTTAATAGTTTTAAAAAAAGGTTTTTTCCTTTTTATCCTTTGTATTTTATAATAATTACTTTGTTTTAAGTGAAATATCCAATACATAAATCCTTTTTCAAATTGTTCTAAAATGTTTTTATCATAAGTTTCAAATTCCTGATCAGATAGTATAGTATTCATAGGAACTGTGACTTTGTGTCCCATATTTGAATTTTTACGATTATTTAATTGGTGAATAATATCCTTTAGTGTGAATCCAGAATTTTTAACATAATTATATAATCTATATAATTTATAAGTATCAAAAAGAAATTTTATAGTAGAATTCTTTTTTAGTTCAAAATATCTGTTAAAATAATCTGTTTTTTTTATATTAAATATTACATAAGAGAATCTTTTCTCAAAAAGATTGAAAAGATCAAGTTTACCTTCTTTTAATGGATTAGCAAAAATATCAAGATTAATGTATGGCAATTGAGAAATCTGGATTATAAAGTGTTCCTTATTAAGAAATTTTTCAATCTCTTTGTATAAAATAGGATACTTATCTGTATTTTGAATAATATTATCTTCCATTTATATTGTGCCTAATCCAAATAAGATTAATCCAATTCCAGTTTTTGTATGATTGTTTATATTCATGAATAGTATCTTATTTAAAATAACAGGCTGAAATATCTAATTATGAAACGTAATTTCATTAATAATGATTAATTTAGAGCCTGTAAATGATTTTGTGTATCTGCAATTATAATGATTCAGAGGAAGTTGAGTTTATCATCTAAAAGGTTGCAGTATTATTCCAACCTCATAATTTTATGCTATGAAAAATAATTGCTTTTACTGCTATAGAAGTATATATGGAATATTTATGAATATAATAAAAAAAATCTTCAAATTTCTTTATTTAGAACAATGGGTAATAGTGTCCATTGTTTTCATTATTTTGTATTCATGTGCAAATTGGGGGCTTCCCACTAAAGAAAGGATATCAGCATTACTGGGGAACGGGACAGTCCAATTAAGTGAGCTTCAATTACAATTGCTCGATAAAACGAATAGAAAAAAAGTCAAAATTGCAAAAAAAAAATATCTATCTAAATCAAGTGATTTTCAGAGAGTTCCTGATAACACGCCAGGTTTATTTTCTAAAATGGATATGTTGTATGCTTTTCAAGATTTTATTGTCTACAGTTCAGCTGTCGACGAAATGAAAACATATAATGCATTGCGAAAAATAAAGCCCAAACAATTACAATTTGATCCTCAAGAATTTAGATACGGGGGAGTATATCTCTATTTTGTAGGATTTTTACTTTTCCTTGCCAAATTAAGTGGTATTATTGTTACGAGTCATAATCTTAATTTTTATCTTAATCATCCTGAATATATCTCCAAAATGATTATCATAGGTCGAATTCCAGGAATTATATCATATATGGGTATATTATTTTTATTAGCACGCTTTGGTAGACTATTAAAAAATCGAGCCACTGGTTCATTGGCTATGATTATGTTTCTTGGCTCTAGCGTATGTTTTAATCAAAGTTTGGTTAGTAAACCTCATATTTTTGCGACATTTCTCGCTTTGTTAGCTGTATATCTATTGTTTATTGGCAAAACAAATAAATCTCACACATATATGAATATGGGAGTTGTAACTTGTGGATTAGCAATGGGAACATCAATAATCTTAGCTATTAGTGCAACATTTATTATTTCTTTTGTTTTTGATATGAATAATTTGTTAATAAGTTCTAAGAGAATTATTAAATACGGATTGCTTATGATAGCAGTATTCTTTATGAGCAATCCTTATGTACTAATTAACCATGAAGCATTCTTAGCAACTTTTACTAATCATGCATCAGGCTCATATGACTATGGAGTGATCAAGTTTTACAAACTTTTGCTTTTTTGGAATAAACTAATAATAAGTTTTTCGCCACTAACTACAGTTATAGGTTTATTTTCAGCTATATTTATAGCAATAAAATCTAAAAAGAATCTTGCTAGATTAGCAATTGGCTTTATGTTAGTATTGTTTACTACAGGTCTGTTTATACCGGTTCCTAGGCTATATTCCTACATTGGTCCATTTTTAGCATTATTTGCTGCAATAGGATTAATATCACTGTATGATACTGTGAGATTTTTACCTAGGATATTGAAACATACACTTATCGGATTAAGCATTACTTCATCTTTGATATTCTTTTTTCTTATATCTTATGAAATGATTTTTGATAATACATGGCTAAAATCAACAAAAGAATTTATTGAACAGACAAATTTTACTAAAAATATCTTAATAGGTTTTAGTCACCGACCTCACCCTATAAAAATGCAACCATTGCCTTTCCTGAATGTTCAAGCTGTTGATTTGAAAAAATACCATAATACACATATTTTACCAGATTATATTGTTGTATACGATAATTGGCGTGCTTGGAAAGATCACCCTTTAAGAAATAAATACAAATTATTTACAAGTTTGAATGATAATACATCATATAAAATATTAAATAAGTGGCGAGTTAGAAGTCTATCTACTTACCCTCGCTCTAGTGTATATATCCGTATTTAAGATATTCATGCTTGAATATTCATATATTTATTGTTATAATAAATGAGAATAAAAACATTTAATTATTCTTTTAAGCAATAAACTAGTAAAGTTTCTTTAATTATAAAAATCAGAATAAAGTATAAATAAAAGGCGCGACAGCTGATCCTTGAGTAAAAAAAATCAGTCCTCCAAGTAGTACTAATGATAAAATGATAGGTGTAAGCCACCATTTTTTTCTAACTTTTAAAAACAGCCAAAATTCTTTTAGTAAATCTAACATTTTAACACCTTTTCTTGTATATTTTCATTTACTTAGTTGTTTCTATTCTAATCCAATTCAAACTCATTTTTCCAATCTTCTCCTTCATTCCATTCAGGCTGGTCTTCTTTTTTAAGTAAATAATCTTCTAATATCAAATAATCCATTTCAGTTCTCATAAAACATCTATAAGCATCACCAGGCGTGCAAACAATAGGCTCTCCTCGAACATTAAAAGATGTATTTACCAAGACGCCTATGCCAGTCTTTTCTTTAAAAGATTTTAAAAGATTATATACATATGTATTGGTATTATTTGAAATAGTTTGAAGCCTTGCTGAATAATCTACATGAGTTATAGCTGGTATATGGGATCTTGGAATATTAAGTTTATCAATTCCAAATAATTTTTTTTGTTCTTCAGAAATATCTTTTCTATGTTTTTCTAAAATATCTGCAACAATCAGCATATAAGGGCTTTTAAAGGGGCTATCAAAAATTTCTTTAAAATCTTCTTCTAGAATAATCGGTGCAAATGGACGGAATGATTCTCTATATTTTATCTTTAAATTCATTTTCTTTTGCATTTTAGGAGATCTTGCATCTCCGATAATACTTCTACTTCCTAAAGCTCTAGGTCCGTACTCCATTCTTCCTTGAAAAAGGCCTATTACATTTTCTTTTGTTAAAAAGTCGGCAATGACATTAAATTTGTCATTACCTAATTTAGTATATTTAATTTTATGTTCCTTCAGGTAGCTTTCTATATCTGAATTATTATAATGTGGACCAAGCAATGAGTTTTTTTGAAAGTCATTTATCTCATCTGTATATCGATCTTTTTTTAATATGGAATACCAGCCATATAAAGCAGCTCCTAAGGCTCCGCCAGCATCCCCTGCTGAAGGCTGAATAAAGATATCTTGAATTGGAAGTTTTTTTATTAACTTTCCGTTTGATACACAATTTAATGCGACTCCTCCAGCAAGACAAATTTTATTGAGATTTGTTATTTTCATTCCGTATGAAACCATCTTTTCCATTATTATTTCAGTTACAACCTGAACAGATTTCGCTAAATCCATCTCTTTTTGAGTTACTAAACTTTCAGGTTTTCGTGGAGGGCCTCCAAAAAGGTTATTGAATTTAGAGGATGTCATGGTAAGACCAGAAACATAATTAAAATATTCTAAATTAAGTCTAAATGAACCATCTTCCTTTATATCAATTAGATGATCTAATATTAGGTTTACATACTTAGGCTCTCCATAAGGAGCAAGTCCCATAACTTTATACTCACCAGAATTTACTTTGAATCCTGTGTAATAAGTAAATGTTGAATATAAAAGACCTAAAGAATGAGGAAAATGAATTTCTTTTAATATCTCAATGTTATTTCCACATCCTTTTGCAATTGAGGTGGTTGCCCACTCTCCTACACCATCAGCTGTAATAATTAAGGCTTCCTGAAAAGGAGAAGGGTAAAATGCACTAGCTGCATGTGACATATGATGTTCTGAATAATAGATTTCACCTTGATAATTTAATTGTTTCTGTATTTTTGAAGAAATCCATAATTTTTGTGTGGTCCATACTGATAATGCTTTTATAAATGATTGTATTCCTTTTGGAGCTGTGTAAAGATATGTCTCTAGTATGCGTTCAAACTTTAACAGAGGTTTTTCATAATAAACAACCATATCAAGATCATTTGCTGTAATTTTAGTTTCTTGTAAACAATAGTTTATTGCATTTTTTGGATAACTTGCATCATGTTTTTTTCTAGTGAACCTTTCCTCTTGTGCTGCTGCAATAATTTCACCATCAATTACAATTGCTGCTGCTGCATCATGATAAAAACAAGATATTCCTAATATTTTCATTAAAATTGCCTTTTATATGATTCATTAAGTTCTAAAGACTTGTAATCTATCCAGTACGAATCACTGTTTTTATCAATTTCGTCTTCTAGAGTTTTTTTCCTTAATATTCTCATAATTAACGCTATTGGTGTGAATACTATGTAAAACATTAGAGTTAGGATTATTCTTGTATTAATAAAACCTAAGATTTTTCCAATTTTCAGAAGAAAATTCTCAGGATATTTTAATGATTTAGGGATAAATAATACTTGAATTATTGTAATAGTGAGCATAATTAATAGTATTAGAAGTAGAATAGAAGCTGATTTTTTTAATAATCCAATTACTATGAATAATATGAAAATTCCTGATAAAGTTAATCCAAATTTGCGTAATTTTTTTATATCTTGTGTTTTAGTCATCTGCATATCCATAATAAGTTATTTTAAAAAAACTTAAGCCCCTATATAATTATTTAAGATGCGTCACTCAAGTGATGAGTCATAAAAAGAAAGTTTTTATTATATTTTACATATCAAATCTTAATATAATATACCGCTGACTCTTGTTTTGATAAAAGATAAGACAGTATCGAATATTAAAACTTTTTATGCTGTATTTTTAATTTTTCTAATCTTACATTGAACATTAAATAAATCTGAAATGCCTGATTAGTCTTATTTAGAGGGTTATAAAATAATTCTGTTACTTCTTCTAAAGGGAATTTTCCTTTTTTAACTGCAGTAAATAGTTTTTGTCCTAAAATATATCCTAGTTGAGTGCTTACTATTTTATTCAAGCCTTCCTTGTTAGCATATAATTGAGGAAATTTTTTTTCAAATTCTTTTTTGCCGGCTACTTTCTTTTCAAGATAGTGATGTTTTAAAATCAGGCGTGCAATGTTTAGCTTATATTCAAGTTTTTTATGAACTTTTTGTTTTTTAAATTTTCCTAAGAATCTTCTCAAATTAGATAGTTTATCTACTTTTCTTTTGGGTACAATTAATTTAGATCCATAGAATCCAAGACATTCAGTAAGTAGATTACGGTAAAAATCATCAAAAAGAGATATTTTACCCTGTAAATTACCTCTGCAAGCTACATTTATAAAATGAGTAGCTTCTTCCGCAGCCATAGCTAAATTTGAATTGGTAAGATATATGATATATTTGCTGATTTCTTCATCATATTCCAGCAAGAAACCTTCATTGTTTTTGATTTTCTTTTTAACTAGAGGAATCATTTTTGTTAGATTTTTATTTTCTGCCAGTATGTTGATAAAATTAAGATTATCAGGATAGTATATAGATAGATGACGTATTGCTTCTTCAGGGTAAGGAATCTGCATCACAGATGTTATAGTTTTCACTATGTTATGTATGGAATGTATTTTATCCGGATTTTGTCTTTCATCCCATTTGAAAGTTTCAGGGATGTAGGCATCTTCAGAGTATTCAAGCCAGTTTAAATAAGACTGAAGTTTATTAGTAGGAATAGCATTCATAACGCAAAAACTGTCACTATTGATTTTTATCACATCTTCATCTTCTCTGCCTTCATTAGCAAGTTTCCAGTATAAAGATGCGGAGTTTTGATAAATAATTGTTCGTTTAACTTTAATATCAAATTGATCAAGTTTCTTCTCTACTTCTAATGGCAGATGAGAGGGAGCTATATGATAGTCACCATCAACAACATAAATTAGATTTTCAGGATATTTAATAATTGCTTTGCCAATGATTTTGGCTGAGAAAATATCTCTTTCTTTGACTGGATTAGTTTTATCATTTTGTTCAGAATTGATCCCTAATATTGGAATTCGCTGTTTTCTGCAAAATTTGATTATTTTTTTCCAGTATTGGAAATTATATCCCCACTTTTTATAATAATCTATCACCTTAAGAAATTCTTTTTCAGATATTTTTTTATTCAGATATTGATCAAGATATTTTTGATCATCTCCATAAAAAGTTTCTAAACACAGAATAATATCTCTTTTTTTAGCAATTTCACGCAAAATTCTTAGAACTGCTTTTTGAGATTGTTTCAGGGTATGATAGTCTCCATGGTACACTATATCAGAAGAACCTACTCTAGTAAATAATTCAGATGGATTTGAGATTGCTCCGTAATTAAGTAACTCTTTATTATATTCATTTGCATATTTAGAAAACCAGCGTTTAACGGGTCCTAAGGATGCTTGAATCAATCTTAGAATATGCTGGTAATTTTTAATTTGAATCTGTAGAAGCTGGTTTCTAAATTTTGACAAAAATCTCTCCCTTAATTATAATTAATTATAGCAGAAATCCGCAAAAAAGAAAAATTTATTTCACAAGCTGCAAAAAAATCTTTAAGAGTTTTGATATGGATGTAATCAATAATTTATATTTTGGTAATGAACTGTTTCAAGGGTTTTTTAATTTAAGCCTAATCTTTGGTACGATGATAGTTCTTATTCATCTGATCTTAGGTAAAAAAAGACATAAAAATGAGGTGGTTCATCCACAATTTGGCAGATATACAAAACAGATGCCTAATTTTTTATCATACTTAAGATTTCCTTTAGCAATCTGGATGTTTGCTACTTTTTATTTTGACTCTTTACATAAACCTGTATTTGCCTTCTCTTTTCATCTGTCTTTTGCTCTTATTTGTCTTTTTGACAGTTTAGATGGTCAATTTGCGAGGAAATGGCAGGCTATTACTGAAGATGGAAAATCATTAGACCCTGCAGCAGATAAATGGGTTACTTTCTGGCTGGTGATAACCGCTTTTATGTTTGAAAGTTTTTACTGGTGGGCATTAATTATTATTATTGCCAGAGAAGTAATCAGTATCATTCAAAGAAACCTTTTAAAAAAGAAAGGTATAGATGTAAGTGCCAGGTGGTTAGGTAAAATTAAAACAGGTGTACAATTTACAGTTTTATATATTATTCTTTTGAGGTCTAATATATTAACAGGAACTATTTTTTTAGATAAAGTAGCTCGGGTGTTTCCAGAGAATATGATCTTATGGGGTATTATCTTATTATGTTTTTGTACGATAATATCATTATTTCCTTTTTTTCAATCATTTTCTTACGTTAATGATTATACACAATCTCAAAAAGAGGAATCTAATAAACCCTGGTATATTATAATATGGCCAAATCTTCTAACAGTAGGTAATTATCTTTGTGGTATCACAGCCGTGTTTTTCAGCATTCCTTTTGTTGCTGTTGAGCATCGTTCATTTGTAATTCTTTTCTGGATATTAGCTGCTGCATTATGCGATGCTTTTGATGGTCCACTCTCCAGAAAATTGGAATCATATTCTGAATTTGGAGCGTGTCTGGACTCTTCTACTGATCTTTCAACATTTGGGTTAGCAACAGCAATTATTATTTTCTTGAGATTTGTTCATATTCAAGGAGGAGATTTTTCATTGCTGGGCCTGTTTTTAGCTAGTGTATATTTTATTTTTGTTCATTTACGTCTTGCCAGGTTTACTCTTAGATTAAATGAGAAAACCGATAAAAGTCAAAAAGGAGATTTTTTAGGGCTGCCATCTCCTTCAGCTTCAGCTTCAGTTTTAGTTCTGTTTACGTTTTCTTCTAATATAATTTTTTTGAGTATAGCTATTATAATCATCTCGCTTTTAATGTATTCAAAAATAGACTTGATCAGTCATTCTAACAGTTTCAAACATCCTTTTTATAAATACCTATTAATTCCTTCACTTCTCATAGGATTTTTTATGTTGATAGCTCTTATTTTTCAACAGCCTTTTGTCAGCACTCATTTTTCAAAGGAATTAAAGGTTTACTTCAATATCTGTTCCTGGATTTTGTTTATTCCTGTTATCTTATATCTCGCAGATGGCATTAGAAGAACATATTTTGTCAAAACAATATAAGATATTGCATGAAAATAGGTTCAATTGATATTTTAAATCCACTACTGCTTGCTCCAATGGAAGATTTAACCGATAATGCTTATAGGTTAGTTTGTAAAAGACTTGGTGCTGATATCGTATATACTGAGTTTGCAAATGCTGAGGCTCTAGTTAGAAATGCCAGAAAAACCAGGGATAAGATCCAATTAACCGCAGAAGAACATCCTGTGGCTATTCAAATTTTTGGGGGTGTTAAAAGCCCAATTAAAGAAGCTGTTCAAGTTGCTGCATCAATGCAGCCTGATTTTATTGATATTAATTGTGGTTGCTGGGTACGAAAAGTAGCTTTAAGAGGTGAGGGTGCGGGGCTTCTTAGAGATTTAAAACAGTTTGAAAAAGTTATTAAAATAGCAGTTTCTGCTACGGATCTTCCTGTAACTGTAAAAACAAGATTAGGTTGGGATCATGATTCTATAGTGATTGAAGATGCTGCCAGAATTGTTGAAGATTGTGGTGCAAAGGCTCTTGTTTTACATTGCAGAACCAGAGATCAGGGATATAAAGGATCTGCTGATTGGAGCTGGCTTTCCAAAGTAAAAGATATTATTTCTATCCCCTTAATTGGTAATGGAGATGTTGTTACTCCGATGGATGCTAAAAGAATGTTTGAAATAGGATGTGATGGAGTCATGATTGGTCGCGCTGCTCTTAAAAATCCCTGGATTTTCAGACAAAGTAAACATTTTCTTCAAACTAACACTTTATTGCCTGAACCAGCAATTGAAGAAAGAGTTAAATTATGCCTGGATCATCTGAAAACTACTATTGAGTTTAAAGGAGAACGAGGTATTATTATTTTTCGTAAGTTTTATGCACACTATTTTAAAGGAATCCCTAATATTTCAAATCTAAGAGTGAAATTAGTTCAAGAAACTGATTATGATAAAATAGTAGAAATTATTTATGATCATTTTAGAATATAATTTAGATTAAATTTGTCAGCTGCCCGCTCCATTGTTTATAAAGAGGGGGTTTTTAGAACAATATAAATTATTAATATTGTCTAAGAATGGATTTCCACAAAAGCAGAGGTAGCATCTGGCAAAGCATTTGGTTTATCAAGTCTTACATAAGCTTTTATAATATTTTCATGTTTCATGATTAATTTTAAAATAAAATAGCTAAGTCTTTCTATAAGATAAAAGTTAGAATTATTAACAAATTGAGTAATTTCATTTGTCAGATGATAATAATCTACGGTATCTTTATTATCATCAGAGATTATAGCTTGAGAGATATCTGTCTCAATTTCTATATTAATAATAATCTCTTGCTTATTTACTCTTTCATCAGCATTAGTGCCAATAATAGTATGTACTTTTAAATCTTTAATACCTATTTTTGCTGTTTTCAAAGTGATTCTCCTCCATCTAAAAAAAGAGTTTGTCCAGTTATTGAAGAAGTATGTAGCATATATGAGATAGCATTGAAAAGATCTTTTATATTACAACTCTTTTTTAAAGGGAGCTTGTCTTTGAATTGTTCAAAAAAATCTTTATCACAATTATCAGGTGGCAGGACAAATCCGGGAGCAATTGCATTAACTCTTATACTAGGAGCTAATTCCAAGGCTGCCATTTTTGTAAAATCCTCTAATATTTTTTTTGTAAGAGTATAGATGAAATATTTAGATTTATTTTTAGATATCCTGGTATCTAAAAAATTAATTATGTTTCCTTTTTTGGCGTGTCTTGCAAATTCTTTTGTCAGGAAAAAAGGTACTTTAAAATTTATCAAAAACATCTCATTAAAAAAATCAGGAGAAGTGTCTGTAAAAGAGGATTCTTTGAAAACAGAGGCATTGTTAAGTAGAATATTTAAATCAGAAAATTGCTTTGTAACATCATTTATTAATTGAGAAATATTCTTTTCATCTCTTAAATCATATTGAAAAACTTCACATTTTTTGCTTTTTTGCAGAATCTCTTTTCTAGTTTCGTTAGCTTCAGAGGTGGAAGTGTTATAATGTAAAGCGATATTATATCCTTGATCTGCTAGATATAGAGCAATTTGCTTTCCTACTCTTTTTGCTCCACCAGTAATTAATGCTGTGCCATTCATTTTGAAGATGTCTCTCTTTGCTTTATATGATTCACTTCTGCATCACTAAGCCTTACATAATTAGGAGATGCAAAACTCAATTTTTGTGTGTTCAAATCAATATTTTTAGTTATCTTAAATATAGATGATGCTACAGGTTGGATAGGAATTATCTCATTCACAAGACTTTGTAAGTTATAGCCTATTATAATATCAGTTTGCATATTTTTATGGAAATCTTCTATGTTAATGATGTGATCATTTTCAAGTCGCTTAATATTGTGATTTTCTATTGAAAAAGAAGTTGTATATACCTCTTTTCTGCCAGCATTAATCCCTGCTTTTATAATTGTTTCATCATTAACCAGATTGTTTTTAATATAAGTATTAGCTAAAATCTCAAGTGTAGATATTCCAGTTACAGGAATATTTAATCCAAGTCCTAAAG
>Ga0209633_10004312_pt1 | contig 12812 bp, 7 predicted proteins | sample Cruoilmetagenom1_FD_187290 | JGI IMG/M metagenome (GOLD analysis project Ga0209633, IMG submission 187290) | Oil polluted marine microbial communities from Coal Oil Point, Santa Barbara, California, USA - Sample 1 (SPAdes) (version 2) | ecosystem: Environmental > Aquatic > Marine > Oil seeps ... | reverse complement strand
TAACCTCCGGAACCCTCTAACCCCCCTGTTCAGACACGCATCTCCTCCTCTCTATGATCCGCCCTATGCTCTGCCTGACTCACCTCCCCTCCCTCTAAGCACCTATCCTGGAAACCCTATCCGGATTCCCTTTTCCCGCCCCCTGGATATTTCATTAGCCCAGACTCCGGGAAACTGGGAACTCATGAGCGGCGAAGCCGTCTCTAACGGTGCTGGCATCGCTGATGAAGTAAACTACGTCGGGCGGAACCTTATCGAAAATACAGTCGGTCTCACATTCACCTACATAGATTCGGATACCAATCAGGCCGCCGCCGATCTGGATGATTCAAACGGCTGGGCAATGACAATCGAATATCCCAACCTCCAGGATGCCGCTGGTGGCACACCTGATAGCGGCAATGATGAAGTATCCTGGCTGGTAAGCACCTCGGATCCACGGATTGAATCGCCAGACAGCGATATCACAGTCGGCAGCTCTCCGATTCAGGTTGATATCACCTTCTCGGAAGTTCTTCCGGAAATTGCAGATAATCCCATCGAGATTTCGGACAACAACACGTCACCCAATGACAATACTCCTGAAAATATCACATGGACTCATACGGCAAATACGAATACAGCTACCCTGGGATTCACCCCCTCCGATACTGCACGGGACGGCGAATATCAACTAACCCTGCCCGCGGACACCATCACCGACGGTGCTGGCCAAACCAACGAATTCGAACAGTCGTGGAATGTTACATTTGACTGTTCCCCGCCAGTACCGGTATTAAGTATCACAGATCCTGTAGTCGCCGACGGGGAAACACTCACAGCTTCCGATGCGATTGTCGTTATGGAATTTAATGAAAACGTTACTCTTAACCCGGACTCGGACTACGAAATCACAGCAAGTCATGCGAATCTCGTATTTATTGTAGATGATCCGCCGACGACCGGCCGATATCGATACACCATAACCCCGAACACGCCTCCGCCGGTTGAAATAACGATCCAGGTACCCGCAGGAGCTGCCCACGATATCCCCCTTGGTCGGCCAACACCGGCTTCTACGGACTTCAGCTTAACCACTGCTGTTTCTGTAACCCGGCAGGCTGCAGTATTAGTGGTGGATGTTTCGGGCAGCATGGGATGGGATATCCCTTTCGATTCAAATGGGGACGGGAATACCGTTCAGACTGGGAAGTGGACAGTTATGAGACCCCGGATCAAGACTTTTTTGTCCACTGTCCAGGCCGGCATTACCACCGGTTCGGTCCACGGGACTGAGGATCATCTGGCACTCATCACCTACAACAGCCAGACGGGAACCGTTCAATTCGCAGGCGCTGACTGGGTTGATGCCCTGGAAGTCGGTATCGATTCTCCCCCTTCGGATTCCATGGAAGTGGCCCTGGACGGGATTAATCCCGGAGGGTCAACAGCCATGGGCTCTGCCATCAAAATGGCCTATGATCTCCTGGATAACCGCCCCGGGGCACCCGGGGGTGAGGGATCCATCATTCTCTTTGCCGATGGGCAGAGTAATACAGGATTGGATATCAATATACAATCTAATCAGTTCATCATCGGGGATCCGCCGAATACTCTGACAGTCAATGAAGATTCTGCTAAATATCCAATACACGCAATCGGTATAATCACCCAATCTGCCGATTCAAGCTCGTGGATCAGTACACTCCAAAACATCGCTGAAATTTCAGGAGGACTTTTTCATCATGTTATCCATGAGAGTCTTTTCACATATACAGAGGATGCTCTAGCAAATATATATGCGGCTATCTACAGTGGTAATTCACCGGTAATTATACGAAGTCTTCCGGGATCAATCCCCGCTGGAAAGTTTGAAACTACTATACCTTTTACTCTGGACGATAAAGCCCGGGGAATGCAGGTTGCAGTCTCCTGGCCGGGAAATCCTAAAGCTGATTTTACTCTCTCTAAAAACCAAATGGCTATAACCCGATACCCCCTGGAACTGACAAGCCCTTATCACCGAATCAGGGCACTGCGTTTCCCCCACGCTCAACGAACATCATGGCCCTGGCTCCATAATACCATCAAATGGTGGGCGGGATCATTCTCCAGCAATCGATCATCCACACTAAAACACATAGACAGACCAATCATACCATATAGCAATGAAATCAAACCCGGAGGCCGCTGGGAAGTTGTAATTCGCCGAAAAGGAATGGATTCACAGCATCAACAACCCTTCTATCTATCAGTTATCGCTGAGGAGGAAGATATCGTTCCTGAAATGGTGCTGCCTCAACTGCCATACCTCACCGAAAAAACTTTTAACATCGATGTGTTAATGAAAGGATCCGAACTGAAAATCAGGGATGCATGGTTAACACTCACCTACTGCGACGTCTGTATGGCCAATCTGGTAGCCGATAAAGCTACTCAGCTTCCATCATTTCCCCCAATTACCTTCTACCCCGGTGCAGCCAAAGGGCCGGAACTGAAAACTGAGTTTGCCAAGAAAGTTCAATTGGGAGAATCATTGACAGCACGGTACAAGGTATTTCACAGCTATAATGATGTGAAGAAGCTCCTTTCTCTCCGGGTTGAACAATCTTACAGACCTGCGAAGATTGTTACAGAACTGAACAAGACTGTCTGTCACTGGCAGATTCCGGGTTTTCCTTTTCCAGGAAACTACCGATTGGACATTGCCATCCGCGGCCAATCAGTGAGCACCGGAGAAGTTGAGCGTGTAATCAGCCGAACAATTCTGGTATTACCCAGCATCGATTTAATAAAGAGCATCAAATCATACAAGCTGGATTCCAGGACGCGCTGGTTCGAGGCTGAATTGCTGCCCCAGGATTCTATAGGTAACCTCCTGGGACCGGGTTACTCCGATAAAATCCATGCCTTCGCCTTTGTAAAAGGAAGTCTCAGTATCACCGACCGGCTCGACGGATCCTACTATGTGAAAGGCCGGGCCCTTCCATTCCAGCCTGGAACGATGCCGAAACTGAGGATACGATTCTCTGGAGGGATTCGTTAGGAGCCCAAAATAAAACAACTTACAGGTTAAATTCACCCTCCCAGAGAGCTTTCAGAAATAATTCCACAGGGATGATATCAATTCCCTTTACATGTCGACGAACAGGTTCTTTACAGACAATGATGCTGCGGCGAAAATTTACTTCTTCAAGAAGATGATACATACCCTTGAAATCTTTTCCTGAAAGAGATGTCGATGCTTTTACTTCTATGGCAATATCTTGTTCAATTACAAAATCAACTTCAGCTCCATCAACAGTTCTCCAGAAATTGAGTTTTCTACGATCTTTCCGATAGCTCATCCATGCCCGAATTTCCTGAAAAAGCAACTGCTCCAAGGCCTTCCCATAAACAGTTGTTTTCTCAGGAAGTGAAGTAATACCGCTAAGTGCATTCGCTACTCCTCCATCAAAAAAATAAAATTTCCCATGGGATACCGGTTTCCTTTTTGGATGTTTTCCAGGAGAGAAAGGCTCAATCATATACCCGATCAATGTGTCCTGAAGAACCTGATAAAATTCTCTGACTGTTCTGGCAGGAACCTGAGCATCATTGGCAATACGTTCAAAAACAACTTGTTCGGTGTTACTAACAGCTGCTGCATGCAAAAAACGTGAAAAGGGTTCTATGCCGCGAACAAGTCCTTCGGCTTGTATCTCCAGTTGAAGATAATTGCCGCAATAGGAATAAAGTTCTTCTTCAGGTTCCTCTGAAAGATAGATTGAGGGGATCCCTCCGAATAAAAGTACTTTGTTTATATTCCAATCGGGGACTTCAGCTGAAACAAATGGATGCAAATATCTTACACGAGCTCTGCCGCCAAGAAGATTGATACCGGATCGTCTGAGCTTTACAGGGCTCGAACCGGTTAGTACAAACCGAAATCCACCACTTTCTATAAGAAAATGAACATCATCGAGAAGGCCTGGCAATTTTTGGATTTCATCAATAATTACAGGGCTGTTTTTTGGATTAACATGCTTGAGTTCTTCATGAATACGACCTGGATTGGAAGAAAGACGCAGGAATACATCACCTCTCAGCAGATTAAACCATGTACTCTCTGGATAACAGGTTTTAAGCCAGGTTGTCTTCCCTGTTTGCCGGGGACCGAACAAAAATACAGATCTTTGTTTCAAATCAGGTGATAAATCCAATATTCTGGAGATTTCCATATCTAATCATAGCAGAGATATCGATTTATCGCAACTTATATGCGGAATATAATACTTTTCCCGCAATTATCATGCTGATTTGAGATTTTCTTAAAAAAATTGAAGTATCCGGAATGATACGGATCTCTTCCCTGCCCGGAGATTCAAACACGATGATTTGAACGCCCCGTTAAACTCAAAGCGTCGCATCCTACTTCATGGAAGCACCCGTTACAGCGCGTCTTCCAAGGCAGCAACCAGCTTGGGATCGTCTGGCCCAGTCTTCGAAGGGAATCGGGCCAGGATTGTACCGTCCCGGCCGATTAGAAATTTATTGAAGTTCCAGGTAATGCGGCCCGAGAAATCAGGATTTGTGTCTGAGGACGTAAGATAGTTATACAAAGGATGAATAGACCGACCCTTAACAGATATTTTGGAGAACATAGGAAATTTCACACCGTAGTTGAGAGTGCAGAATGCAGCGATTTCCTCGTCAGTGCCCGGGTCCTGATTAAGAAAGTCGTTGGATGGAAAACCGAGAACCATAAACCCCTGGTCGGAATATTCAGAGTATAAAGTCTCCAAACCCTCAAACTGGGGAGTGAAACCGCACTTGCTGGCAGTATTCACAATCAATATCACCTTTCCTTCCCATTCACTCAAAGTTCGGGGATTCCCATCAATGTCATCAAGGACAAAGGAATAGAGATTAGCCGGAGCATCTGCTCCCAGGGATGAGGCTGATACGATACCGAAGACGAGAGAAAGGAGGGCATTCCGTGGGCTCATGGGGTACTCCAGTTTTTCAAAACATTTTCCCTGAAAGTAACAAGGGCGCTGAAAGGGGTCAAGTTTGCAGATATTTGATATGTGTTAGAATTATCCCTGCAGCCCGGAGCTGCGGGAAATAATATGGAATTCAGTATATTTCAGCTAAACCCATCAGCTACCCCTTGGAAAATTCAAGCTCCCTACCCCCCTCACCTTCCATGGAAACATCCCCATGAACGATATCCCCCTCTGCAAAGTCCCCGGCCAGCAACAGCTTAGCCAGAGGATTCTCCACCAGATCCCGAATGGCCCGCCGCAGGGGCCGGGCACCGAATGCCGGATCGTATCCCCTCTCAGCGATAAAATCCTTTGCCCCATCCGAGAGTTCCAGGCTCATCCGTTTCTCCTCCAGGCGCTCAGCCAGCTGGGAAATCAGAATATCCAGGATAGAACGGATCTGTTCCCTGCCCAGAGATTCAAACACGATGGTTTCATCCACCCGGTTCAAAAACTCAGGTTTAAACGCCCCTTTAAGCCGTTCATCCAGAACAGCCCGGGTTTTATCGTTCACACCGTTTTCCAGGATGACATCCGAACCCAGGTTGCTGGTCATGATGATAATCGAGTGACGGAAGTCCACCACCCGGCCCTGACTGTCCGTGAGCCGACCATCATCAAGAAGCTGCAGCAGTATGTCGAACACATCAGGATGGGCCTTCTCTATTTCGTCGAAAAGAACTACCGAATAGGGCCGGCGGCGCACGGCCTCTGTCAGCTGACCTCCCTCATCATAACCGACATACCCCGGAGGGGCTCCCACAAGCCGTGAGACGGCGAATTTTTCCATGTACTCACTCATATCGATGCGGGTGAGAGATTTCTCATCATCAAAGAGAAAGGCTGCCAGAGTTCGAGCCAGCTCTGTTTTTCCCACTCCTGTAGGTCCAAGGAATATAAATGACCCCAACGGCCGGCCGGGATCGGATAAGCCGCTGCGGTTCCGCCTGACAGCATCAGCAACGGATTCAACGGCATAGTCCTGCCCCACAACTCTCTTACGAAGTATATTTTCCAATTCCAGGTATTTTTCCCGCTCTGAGGCCATCATCTTAGACACAGGAATTCCTGTCCAGGCCGAAACCACCCGGGCAATATCCTCTTCGGCAATCTCCTCACGAAGCAGGCTGTTATCCCCCTGCAGGGATTTCAGACGCCCAGTCTTTGCCTCAAGAGCCGCCTGGGCTTCGGGCAGCTTCCCGTGTAGTATCTCCGCTGCCAGACTTAGATTCCCTTCCCTTTCAGCCTTGGATGCCTGAACGTGAAGCTCTTCCAGCTCCTGCTTGATCCTCCGAATCTCTTCGATAGCCCCTTTTTCATTTTCCCACTGAGCTTTCAGTGCATCCCGTTCAGCTGTCAAGTCTGCCAGTTCCCGACCGAGATTAGACAAGCGCTCAATGGAAGCCGCATCATCTTCTCTATCCAGTGACTGCTTTTCAATCTGCAGCTGAAGTATACGCCTCTCAAGAACATCCAGCTCCACCGGCTGACTTTCAATTTCCATTTTCACCTGGCTGGCTGCTTCATCCACAAGATCGATAGCCTTATCAGGAAGAAAGCGGCTGGTGATGTAACGGTCTGACAAGGATGCTGCCGCGATAAGAGCTTCGTCCCTGATTCTCACACCGTGATGCACCTCATAACGCTCCCGAAGCCCCCGGAGTATAGCCACAGTATCTTCAACCGAAGGCTCTGAAACCATCACCTGCTGGAATCGGCGTTCAAAGGCCGCATCCTTTTCGATGTGCTTGCGGTACTCATCAAGGGTTGTTGCTCCGATGGTCCGCAGTTCTCCCCGGGCCAGGGCCGGTTTGAGGAGGTTGGACGCATCAGTCCCCCCTTCGGCAGCTCCGGCACCCATCACCGTATGGAGTTCATCAATAAAGAGGATAATACTGCCGTCACTGGAGGTAACTTCCTTAATCACACTTTTAAGGCGTTCCTCAAACTCCCCCCGGAACTTCGCACCGGCCACCAGAGAGCCCATATCCAGTACAAGAAGACGCTTCCCCTTGAGAGAATCAGGGACATCACCTTCAACGATACGCCCGGCCAGTCCCTCGACGATGGCGGTTTTCCCGGTCCCGGGTTCTCCGATGAGCACCGGATTGTTTTTAGTGCGCCTGCTTAACACCTGCATCACCCGCCTAACCTCATCATCCCGGCCAATCACCGGATCCAGCTTACCCTGCCGGGCCCGTTGTGTAAGGTCAATTGTGTACTTTTCTAAAGAGCGGAACTTACCCTCGGGGTCTTGATCGGTAACCCGCTGCCCCCCCCGGACATCTTTCAATGCGGATAATAGTGCATTGTAATTCGCTCCGTGTTTCGTCAGTAAATCGGTTACAAGGCCTTTGCCCGAGGCCATGGCAAGTAAGAAATGCTCCACAGAGATATATTCATCTTTGAGTTTGTCCGCTTCTTTTTCCGCCGAACGCATCAGTTTCGCAGCAGCTGGACTCATACTCACCTGGACAGTATCCCCATAGGTTCTGGGCTTTTTTTCCAGAAGACCCTGGAGCTCAGTTTCCAATTGGGAAGGTGTTACTCCCAGACGGGAAAGAAGATGGGGAACAATACCATCTTCCTGACGAATCAGAGCGGCCAGAACATGTTCGATATCCAGTTGTGTATTTCCCGCATCATCAGCGATGCGGCTGGCGGCTTCCAGAGCCTCACGGCTCTTGATTGTGTAACGGTCCTGCATAGTTTTTATCCTCTGGGTATAAAATAACTATCAGAAAGATTGAGGGCAAACGAAGACATACCCATTGAAGATAAACTTACTTCTGGCAGTCTCAACATTAATGCTATAATGAATTTTATGGAAAAAACCATATCTGTGAGTAAACTGCATGAAGATAACTCACAGGAGAAAAAAGAAGATTCATATATTTCAGATCCTCAAAAAGCCCTGGATCTTCTCGAGAGACTCCGGATAGAGTCAGGAAAATTTCTTTATGAATACCCAGCCCGATTTCGAAGAGTTATTGAAGTTACTCGAAGGATTCAGGATCTGGCGGATATTGAAAAACTTGAGAGTTCCTGAAAAACCCGTTACACATAAGTAATGAGTATAAATGAAAAAATAATTCTGCTTCTCGATTGTTTTGCCCGAAGTGAAGCCGAAGCGGCTCTAGCTGCTTTTACCGAAGCCGGCGGGGATGCCTCGAGAGTTATCGTGGCCCCTATTACAGAAATTGTCGCCGATCAGAAAACCGCCGAAGCGGTGAATGCCGTGATTAAGGGAAACTGGCCGGGGGGAACCCCCAGATCCGGTGGCCGGCGCAGTGCCCTGATTGCCGGGGCTGATAAACCCGATGCTGTGGCCCTGATGCGCAGCTTTAAAAGCGTTCTCCCCGGGGATGCAGATCCGGCTTTCGCCCTGGTTACACAAACGGGGATGGACTGGAGGGTGGAGGAATACCTGGACCATATCCGCAAGGAGCATGATTACATGAAAACTGCCGATCCTTCTAAAGATGCCGATATGAAAGAAGTGAAATGATAAAAAAAGCGCCGCTCCCAGGTAATAACATTACTCAGGAACGACGCTCAGCGAAGGGATCTAGATATAGGCCCTCGGGAAAAGGAGGAAACCCCGGGCCTTTCGTTTCTACATAGGAAACCACGTACGGCAGTGGTGGTTACGTAAAAATAGTTTTTTTTAGGAATTATTATCATGAGCGATAAAACAGCTGCAAAACGCACCCACTACCTCTCTCGTTCGGAGCGGCGGGTCGGCGGCAGACTTTTCTTAAGATTCTCCGGCTTCAACGGCCTTGGGATTTCCTTTCTGGGGGATGCCCCGGTTACTCTTCTGGCCATTTACTTCGGCGCCGGAAATATGGAACTTGGAATTATTGCCGCCATGATACATATATCCGGTATCGCATTGCTGATTGTTCCCCGGGTATTCAAAGGGCGGAATGTGGTTAGTGTAGGATTCTGGGCCTGGATGATACGGGGACTGGTAGGTTTGCCCTACGCTCTGTTGCTATTCATCCAGGGTAAAATGGCTGTTGCCCTGATAATAACACTCTACGCTCTTTTCTGCCTTTCAAGAACTGCCGGTGTGGCCATGGTAAACACCATTCAGAAAAGACTGATGGTAAGCCGAACTCAGAGCGATCTGATATTCCGTAATGCCACATCCTTTCAGGGTAATCAGATTCTTTCCAGATTTATCAGCTACATCATCCTTTCCCTGAAAAGTATTGCCGAACTGGTCGGATTGATAATCCTCCCACTTCTGGGTGTGTTCTTTAATACAATTGCTGCGTTTGTACTCAAACGTATTCCCAACCGGACAAAGGTGGATTACAAACCCGGTGAAAACCTCTTCGTTATCCTCAATAGATCTCTTAAATCACCTCAAAGCAGGCGTATACTTTTTCTCAGGTGGATTTCTCTGGCTCAACTGATTCTTTTCGGCATGGCCATTCCCTTCCTGCGTCTGTCGGTAGGTATCAACCCTGCCCGTATTTTTCTCTACACAATAGCCCTCAGCCTGGCGGCATTTCTATCCAGCATGAGCTTGAGACCCATAGCTGTAAGAGCCGGAAGCCGTCCGATTCTCTTTTTTTCAGCCATTCCCGGTGCTCTGCTGTTATTTATCTGGACCTTTATACCTGAACACTTCACCCTTGAAATTTACGCCATCCTCGGGTTTCTCACGATGTTTGTTCTCAACGCTTCCAACCTGGCAGTAAACAGGATGTTAATCAGCATCACTCCTGATGACGGGGCTGTGGGCTTTAATTCCATGGAAACCTTCATCACCTCCATTCTGGCCATCATCATCGGATTCAGTGCCGGATACCTGGCAAATCTTTCCCGGCGGCTCTCAGGCAGTCTGCCGGTAAGTGATTACGGACTGGTATTCCTGCCGGCGGCCATCGGCTCTCTGCTGCAGATTCTGTTGAGCCTGAAAGTCAAGGAACCGGGCAGTATGGGGCTGGCAGAATCCGCCCGTATTCTTACCAATATCAACAATCTCCGTACATGGCAGACGGTTTCCCACCTGGAAACAACGGCGGATCCGGTTAAAAGGAAAATTCTGATTCACTCGATGGGTCATAGCCGGGCGCCGGTTGCCTCATCCGAAATTGGGAAAATACTGGCAGAACCACTTTCCCGGGAGAAGGGAGAATTAATCGAAGCCCTGTTCCACACCAGGCGTCCTGAGCTGGCCGATTTTCTTTACTCCGAAGCAGTCGATCATACGGCCTTTCACCGTGATAAAGCTATTTTTGCCCTGGGAGCATACCCTGGAGAAGAAACCGAGGACATACTGGTGTCTCTTCTGGATGATGAGGATGGGGCCATCAGAGCCGCTGCGGCAAAAAGTCTGGGGCGTATCGGCGACAGAGGTCATTTAAAAAAGGTTAGAGAACTATGGATGCAATCCCGGAACCTGCACGAACGATTGGATTACATGATCGCAATGATGCACATGGACCCCGAACGGCTTTATCTTGACGAGGTATTCTCTGGAAAAATTGTACACTTCGGAGTAAAGCCCGAGCGAACAATTTTTACCCTGATTTCCAGACAGTTCGGAATGAGTCCTCCTCTGGGATTTATATACCGGGAAGAATCCGCACATGAGGGTGAAGGATTGGAACTGCTGCTTGAAGAATCCATGGATACCAGTTTTCTCCTGGAACAGAGGCAGAACCTGAAAGAATTATGGCAGAAGAACGATTTTCAGATGATATGGAATATGTGTATCACAGCCCTCAAAGACAGCGATCCCCCACCGGAACTGCTCCCCATTACCCGGGCTTTGAAACAGTTTTCTGTGGATTTGGCCGACTCCGCCAACGCTCTGGCAGTGCTGTACTTCACCTACCAGATTCTAACCGCAGAAGGTGAAAAATGAGGGATATTCCAAGAGAAATTCTGGACAGCTTCACCGACCATCTCGATATGGCCCTGTTTATCACCGACGTTGGGGGTGTGGTATTTCAGTTGAACGAACGGGCCTCGTCCATTATCCGTTTACCGAAAATAACAGCTGCTGGACGTTTGCTGAAACGCCTGCTGCCGCTGGAAGCGGCTCAGTTTCTGGCAAATGAACGCCGGGAAGCTCTGGCAACGGGTATAACCCGGTACATCATGAAGAAAATATTCATCATTCCCGGTTGGGGTATCCGCTATTTTGAAATACAGGTAATTCCCTTCCGTAACCCGGATAGCGGAGTGTGGGTGGCACATCTGCTCAATGATATCACCAACATGGAACGCCGGAAGATGGCCAGTGAGAAAGCCCGGGAGAATGCCGAAGCTGAAGCCCGGGCCAGAAGGGCCTTTTTAGCCAGAATGAGTCACGAAATACGTACCCCGATGAACGGTATTATGGGGATGACGGATCTGGCACTCCAATCAAACCCTCCGAATGAAATTGCCGAGTATCTGGGAATTATTAAAAATGCCTCAAACTCCCTTCTGGGAATACTCAACGATGTTCTGGATTTTGCCAAAGTGGAATCAGGCAGAATGGAACTGGAGGAGTTTCCCCTTGAATTATCCGAACTGCTTTCCCAGACAATCACCCTTCTCAAACCTGCAGCCGATGATAAAGGTATTAAGATTTCCGGAGATGTTGATCCAAAGCTGCCGAAGATACTTTCAGGCGACCCTACTCGTATCCGGCAGATACTTACCAACCTCATCGGCAACGCGGTTAAGTTCACTGAACACGGGTCTATCCACATTGGAATTGAACCGGGCCCCAACCCGCCGGATTCCGCTCCAGACGAAATAACCATCGTCGGAACCGTAAGGGATACAGGCATTGGCATAGATCCTGAGAAACTGGAATCCCTTTTCGATGCCTTTACCCAGAGTGATTCCTCCATCAGCCGGGAATACGGCGGGACAGGACTGGGACTGGCCATCTGCCGCACCCTTGCCAGACTCATGGGAGGTGATGTGGATGTTGAAAGTACTCCTGGGAAGGGATCGGTATTCTGCTTTCGAATCCGGCTGAAAAAACCAGACCGGCCTGTTTCTGATGCCGAATCCGGAATCCCTGTGAAAGAGGACAGTCGTGTCGATATCCCGAATTTCGATGGTATTACCGTCCTTCTGGCCGAGGATAATCGGGTAAACAGACTGGTGGCTGAAAACCTTCTCAAACGGATGGGATTGAAAGTAATATCCTGCCCCGATGGCAGAGAAGCCGTTTCTTCATGGCAGGAATACCACCCGAGCCTGATTTTAATGGACCTTCAGATGCCGAAGATGGATGGTCTTGAAGCGGCTCGGATTATCAGGGAAATCGAACTTACTGATAATCCTGAGAATCTGCAGAAAAAAAGAGCCGTGCCCATCATCGCCCTTACCGCCCACGTCCTGAATGAGGAAAGAAAAGCCGCCGAAGATGTTGGAATGAACGGCTGGGTGGGCAAACCCATAAAACCGTCAGAACTCTTTGCGGAGCTTGAACGACTCCTGCATCCCGTGGTATCTGGATAAGAAGCAGGAATAAAGTATGAAACTCAAAGCCAATATCGCCGCCATGGAAGCATACGTCCCGGGAAAAACCGTACCCGGGGCCGTTAAACTCTCTTCCAACGAAAACCCCCTGGGTCCATCCCCGAAAGCGTTAAAGGCCATCAGAGAGGCCCTGGACGGTGTACACCGATATCCTGACGGGGCCGCAGCAGCCCTTAAAACCACCCTTACCCGGCAATGGGATGTTTCCCTGGAAAGTATCATGGTGGCCAACGGCAGTGATGAAGTCTTCGCCCTTCTGGCCGCCGCCTGGATAGGCCCCGGGGAGAACGCCATCAGTGCCAG
>Ga0209633_10004311_pt1 | contig 12813 bp, 16 predicted proteins | sample Cruoilmetagenom1_FD_187290 | JGI IMG/M metagenome (GOLD analysis project Ga0209633, IMG submission 187290) | Oil polluted marine microbial communities from Coal Oil Point, Santa Barbara, California, USA - Sample 1 (SPAdes) (version 2) | ecosystem: Environmental > Aquatic > Marine > Oil seeps ... | reverse complement strand
AATTGAGTTAGAGGGAAGATTACTATGAGTCAGATAAATGTAGCCATAATAGGAGTAGGGAATTGTGCCTCATCTTTAGTTCAGGGGGTTTACTATTATCGCAATGTAAGGGATGATGAGTTTATCCCCGGGTTAATGCATCCTAACCTTGGGGGGTATCATATCGGTGATATTCAATTTGTTGCTGCTTTTGATATCGACCAGAACAAGGTGGGGAAGGATCTTGCTCAGGCCATCTTCACCCCGCCTAATAACACCATCAAGTTCTGTGAAGTGCCCCCCACAGGAGTAAAGGTGGAAAGGGGCATGACACATGATGGGTTAGGTAAATATCTCTCTCAAATCATTACAAAGGCTCCTGGCTCCACAGCAGATATTGTGAGCATCCTTCGAGAAACCAAAACCGATATGGTGATTAACTACCTTCCCGTAGGTAGTGAAGAGGCAACCAAATGGTATGTAGAACAGATTCTCCAGGCTGGTTGTGCCTTTATTAACTGTATTCCGGTATTCATTGCTCGGGAGGATTATTGGCAGAAGCGATTCAGTGACCGGGGGCTACCTATAATTGGTGATGATGTCAAATCTCAAGTGGGGGCCACCATTATCCATCGGGTGCTCACCAGGCTGTTTCAAGACAGAGGGGTTAAACTTGAGCAAACCTATCAACTAAATTTTGGAGGTAACACAGACTTCTACAACATGCTGGAACGGGAGAGATTAGAGTCGAAGAGGATTTCTAAGACTTCAGCAGTTACTTCCCAGTTAGATTATGAACTCGATCATGATTGTATTCATATTGGGCCCAGCGATTATGTACCCTGGCTTAGCGACCGCAAGTGGTGTCATATTCGTATGGAAGGACGCACCTTTGGTGATGTTCCACTAAATCTTGAGCTTAAGTTGGAGGTGTGGGATAGTCCTAATTCTGCCGGGGTAGTTGTCGATGCCGTGAGATGCTGCAAATTGGCTCTAGATAGAGAAATCGGCGGGGCACTCATTGCCCCTTGTGCCTATTTTATGAAGTCGCCTCCTCTTCAATACACCGATGAGGAAGCCCGAAGGATGGTGAAGGAATTTATCGCTGGGAGCAATATTGAGACGCACCCATCAAAAGAGGGTTAAATCATTGTTTAATGGTAGTGGTCGGACTCCTTAAGGGCAGCAGACAGTTTTCTCTTGAGGGTTGCCATCATGAAGATTGCCTTGGTTTCCCCTTATGATTATGCTTGTCCCGGTGGAGTTAACACTCACATCTCCGGTCTCGCCTGCCAGTTTGCTAAGATGGGACATCAGGTGAGAATCCTTGCTCCTTGCTCTAATAGGAAGGCTCTCACTCGAGATCAAGACATTATCCCCGTGGGGAAGACAATCCCCTTCCCATCCAATGGTTCTATCGCCCGGGTTACCCTATCGGGGTGGCTGATGCCCAAGGTGAAGAAGGTACTGGAGGAAGAGAGGTTTGACATTATCCACCTTCACGAACCTTTTTGCCCCATGTTGCCTTGGATCGTGCTTCGCTTATCCAATTCGATCAATGTGGGCACATTCCATGCTTATTATGAGCGCTCCAGAGGATATTGGGTGGGGAGGCCCTTCCTTAACCAGTTCCTTGATAGGCTTGATGGCAAGATTGCTGTCTCTGAGCCGGCACTGAGATGCATTACCAGGTATTTCCCCGGCCATTACCGCCTGATTCCCCACGGCATTGACTTGGAGAACTTCGCTGCTGAGACTTCTCCCATGGAGCAATTCTGTGATGGCAAGTTGAATATCCTCTTCGTCAGTCGTCTGGAGAAGCGCAAAGGATTAGGTTATTTGCTCCAGGCTTATGAACAAGTTAAGCGGGAATATCCTTACTTGAGGCTTATTGTAGTTGGCCCTGATGGAGGACTGCGCCGAAGTTATGAAAAGCGAATTAAGGAGAGGAAACTGCCCGATGTAGTTTTTGCTGGATATGTCTCCTCTGCCGATTTGCCCCGATATTATCACACTGCTGACATCTTCTGTGCCCCAGCAGTGGGTAAAGAAAGCTTTGGTATTATCTTACTGGAAGCAATGGCCACCGGCAAACCCATCATTGCTTCAAACATCGGCGGATATGCTAGAGTGGTAACTCATGGTGTCGAAGGGCTACTCGTGCCCCCCAAGGATGAACAGGCGCTAGCCCAGGCTCTTTTCCGCCTTGTTGACGACCAAGGCCTGCGACAGCAGATGGGTGCTAAGGGAAGGATCAAGACCGAAGAGCATAGTTGGCAGAGTATTGCACAAAGGACACTAGATTACTATACTGAATTATCTGGGGGAGAGGTAAAAAGTTAATGAATCTATCCCAAGTTCGGCACAGCGCAGCGCAGCGTTCTACCCAGCCTGTGGTCAGGATTTTAAGCAGAACAAGACTGACCCCTAATGTGCTAACCCTGTTGGGTTTCGTGTGGAGCCTGATTGCTGCTGTGGTGATTGCCAAGGGGTATTTATTTGGCGGTGGGCTGTTGGTGCTTTTTTCCGGAGCCTTTGACCTATTCGATGGAGCGCTAGCCCGGGCTAAGGGACAGAGTACAACATTTGGTGCCTTCCTCGATTCTACTCTCGACCGTCTCTCTGAGGCGGCGCTGCTTTTGGGGCTGCTGTATTGGTGTGTGGCTCAGCCGTCAACCTTGGAGATGTGGCTCATCTTTATTACTCTTGTCGGTTCGGCCTCGGTCAGCTACACCAGAGCCAGGGCGGAGAGTTTAGGAATGAAATGTGAAGTAGGGATATTCACTCGACCGGAAAGGGTCGTTGTGCTTGGCTTAGGACTTCTTGCTGGAATTCATGGCGTTCTCATTGCCCTATGGATAATGGCGATACTCACCTTGGTAACCCTGATGCAGCGCATCATCTGTGTATGGCAACAGGCACAAAAAGGAGGTGAAAAACTATGAGTGACGACACCTTTCAATGGAGCTCTGTGGTGGTGGCTATTCTCGCCCTTGCCTTAATAGTTTTGGGAGCTATCGGGCTACTGCCTGGCTGGACCATTGCCATCGGGGTTATTGGTGGGCTGGGCGGCTTTATCAGCCTGCTTCACTACTGGGGTAAAGCCTACATGAGCAAAGAGTAATTCAGATGCCTGTGATAGCTGTTATTGGTGCCCAGTGGGGGGATGAGGGGAAAGGCAAGATTATCGACTTGCTTGCCGAAAAGGCAGATGTGGTAGCTCGCTTTTCAGGGGGCCCTAATGCCGGGCATACTGTGGTTAACCCCTACGGTGAGTTCAGGTTGCATCTCGTCCCCTCGGGTATTTTTTATCCCTATGTTCTCTGTCTTATTGGTAATGGTGTGGTGGTCTCCCCTTCAGTACTCTGGGAAGAAATCGAGCAGCTAAGGGCCCATGGGGTGGATACTTCCAGACTGTTTATTAGTCAGCGGGCTCACCTAATCATGCCGTATCATCTCCTGCTGGATAAACTGGAGGAGGAGTCGCGGGGTAAAAAAGCCCTAGGCACTACAAGAAGCGGAGTAGGCCCTGCCTATGTAGATAAGGTTGCCCGCTTGGGAATTCGGATGGAAGACCTTTTGGATAAGGAGAATCTGCATCATCGGCTTCAGATGGTATTGGAGCAGAAGAATGCTATCTTGACGAAGGTATATGGAGTGCCTCCCTTATTCTTAGAGGAGGTTTATCAGCAATGTTGTCAACATGGGGAAAGCCTTGGCCAATTTATTCGTCAGATTGATCCCTTAGTGCAGCAAGCAGTGGAAAGGAAGGAAAAAATTTTGCTAGAGGGGGCACAAGGAAGTCTCCTTGATATCGACTTTGGCACCTATCCTTATGTTACCTCCTCCTCATCAACAGCCGGAGGGGGCTGCGTCGGGTTAGGGTTAAGCCCTACTAAAGTTGATCACATCTTTGGAGTGTTTAAATCGTATATTACTAGGGTGGGGGGTGGCCCAATGCCCACCGAACTTAGGGATGAGACTGGCGAGCTGATTCGCGGGCGAGCTCATGAGTATGGTGCCACCACAGGGAGGCCCCGCCGTTGTGGCTGGTTTGATGCTGTGGCAGCGCGCTTCAGCGCTCAGATCAATGGCTTTAGTGGGGCAATTCTCACCCGGCTTGATATTCTTGACACTTTCGCCTCTATCAAGATTTGCACTGGCTACAAAGTTGATAGCGACAAGCTAAATTACTTCCCCTCCAGTGCGGTGGTTCTGGAAAAATGCCAACCTATTTATGAAGAGCTACCTGGCTGGCAATCTCCAATAGATCACCTGCACCATTTTGACCAGCTCCCCCCTCAGGCTCAATCTTATGTAAAACAGTTGGAAGAGCTTATTGGTTGTCCTATTGTGCTTATTTCCGTGGGGCCAAGACGCGAGCAAGCTATTGAACTGAGACCTTTGTGGTAAGCTATTCCTCTTGAGAACCCATTTTTTCAGGGGTAACCAAGCAATATGGAGCGGGTAATATCAGCCAAACTCAAGGAGGAGGATGTTGTCCTTGATGCTAACCTTCGCCCCAGGTGCTTTGTTGAGTATATCGGCCAGGAAAAGATCAAAGAAAACCTGAGGATAGCTATTGCTGCTGCTCAAAAGAGGGGAGAGGGGCTAGATCATATCCTTCTTTACGGGCCACCGGGTTTGGGGAAGACCACTCTGGCTCATGTTATCGCCGCTGAGATGGGGATTAACATTAAAATCACCTCTGGTCCGGCTATAGAGCGTTCCGGTGACTTAGCTGCTATCCTGACCAATCTCCATCAAGAAGACATCCTGTTCATCGATGAGATTCACCGTCTCAGCCGTGTAGTAGAAGAGGTGCTCTACCCGGCTATGGAGGACTTCGCCCTAGATCTCATGATTGGCAAAGGAGCTGGGGCTAGAAGCCTACGTCTCCATCTTCCTCACTTCACCCTTGTTGGAGCTACCACCCGCTTTGCCCCGCTCAGCCCCCCCCTGAGGGACCGATTTGGCGCTGTCTATCGCCTTGACTTCTATGACCAGAAGGCTATGGAGGCTATTGTAAGCCGTTCAGCCCGCATCCTTAAGGTGGAAGTGGCTGAAGGCGGAGTAGAAGAGATCGCTCGCCGGGCTCGGGGAACCCCTCGAGTAGCTAATCGATTGCTCAAACGGGTGCGAGATTATGCTCAGGTAATGGCAGAAGGATTGATTACTGAAGTAGTGGCTGAGGAAGCTTTGGCGAGACTCGAGGTGGACAGAGTGGGCCTGGATGAGGTCGACCATAGGATACTGAACACTATCATCAAAAAGTTTGCTGGTGGTCCGGTAGGCCTGGAGACTATTGCTGCTGCTATCAGCGAAGAGCCGGATACTATTATGGATGTCTATGAGCCTTATCTGCTTCAGTTAGCTTTCTTGGAACGAACCCCTCGAGGCAGAGTTGCCACCCGGCTTGCCTATGAGCACTTAGGCTTACCTTACCAAAAGGGTCATCAACAAAGCTTATGGGGGAAAAGTAAAGGTTAAAAGCCTATCATTGGTTTTGGCTCTTGTTGCCCTCATCCTTGGGCCAAGTTGTGCCCCAGCTTCTCACCCAGCTACACTAAGGGTGATAGAGGTGAAAGATGGTGATACTATTGTCGTTGAGGGAGGACAGCGAGTTCGCTATATTGGCATTGATGCCCCGGAGATTTACCCTAAAGTGGAGCCACTTGGCATAGAGGCATGGCAGGCTAACAGAGCACTGGTCGAGGGGAAAATAGTTCGCCTCGAGGAGGATGTCTCAGATAAGGATAAATATGGCCGATTGTTGCGTTATGTCTATGTGGATCATACTTGCGTCAATGTCGAGCTAGTGAAGCGAGGTTTGGCTTGCGTTTACCCTGAATCTTGGTTCCCTGATAATAAGTACTACCACCAATTGAAACAGGCAGAGACAGAAGCCAAGGATGAGGGGAGGGGATTATGGGAGAACAAGATTTTTAGGCAGGAGAGACAGTGAAGCATCGTATCATGCTCACTTTCCCTTCCGAACTAGCTACAGAACCGGTCATCTATAACCTTGGCATGCAATTTGGAGTGGTAACTAATATTTATCGGGCTGCCATAACCGAGGACATTGGCTGGATGATATTGGAGCTGGAGGGGGAAGAGGAGGATATCGAGCATGGAGTTGCCTGGGTAATTGGCAAAGGGGTTAGGGTTGAGTCGCTCGGTGACGATGAGGTGAGGGGCTGAGGCGGCCGCTTATGTTATACTGCGTGAGGCTAACCATTTTCTCTTCTGAGTTAGTCTCACTTCTTCTGAGGTAGAATGGTAGGGGGCTAGAAACTCATCCTTAAAGCTGGTGAAGGTGCCGCTTAAAATAGCTTCTCTTATCTGCTCCATTAATCTGATAATGAAGTGAAGATTGTGAATGGTAGCCAGCCTATAGGCCAAAAGCTCCTCGCATTTAAACAGGTGATGCAGATAAGCTGCTGAGAAGGTGCGGCAGGTATAGCAGTTACATCCCCAATCAGGCGCTCTATCCTGCATTCTCCAGCAAGAATTTCTTATATTTACCCTGCCCTGGGGGGTAAGTAGAGCCCCATTGCGAGCGATACGGGTGGGCAGGGCAGAATCAAAGATGTCGATTCCCAAAGCTACGCATTCTAGCAGGTCCTCAGGTGAGCCCACTCCCATAAGATAACGTGGCTTATCTTCAGGAAGATAAGCTGTTGTTTCGGCTAGGATGGTGAGCATCACTTGTTTTGTCTCTCCCAAGCTTAAGCCACCAATAGCATAACCAGGAAATCCTAATGAGGCCAAAAGCTTAGCCGATTCTTGGCGTAACTGGGGGAAGATCCCTCCTTGCACAATGCCATACAGAGCTTGATCCTTACGCTGCTGACTTCGCTGGCATCGTTGGGCCCAGCGATGAGTTCTTTCCATTGCTTCTCGCACCTCGGTTACCGTCTCACCATAGGGGCATTGATCAAAAGTCATCATGATATCGCTGCCGAGTCTTTCTTGAAGTTGAATCATCAGCTCGGGGGTTAGGAAATGCTCACTGCCATCGATATGGGATGTGAAGACTACCCCCTGTTCACTAACTCGACATAAAGATGCCAAGCTAAACAATTGGTAGCCACCGCTATCAGTAAGGATAGGTCCATCCCAGGAGATAAATCGATGTAGCCCGCCCGATTGTTCGATAACCTCAATTCCTGGCCTAAGATAGAGATGATAGGCATTGCCCAATAATATCGTCACCCCCAAATATTTTAGCTCGTCAGGAGTTAAGGTTTTGATCGTGCCCTGGCTCCCTACAGGCAGGAATACGGGGGTAGGCACTATCCCATGAGGGGTGGTGAGCACCCCCGCCCGAGCCTTAGTTTGAGGGCAAGTCTTCACCACCTCAAATCTATGAAACATCACTTTACTCCAAGAGATATGCGGCGATTATTGCTCGCTGCATTTCAGAGACGCCGACGTAAATCTCGCTGATCTTAGCATCGCGATAGAGGCGCTCTATAGGCAGGCTCTCCATACAACCGTAGGAGCCATGAACTTGCATTCCCAGGCGAGTGACCTCTACTGCCATTTGAGAGCAAAATAGCTTGGCTATTGCCGATTCCTTTCGTATGTCTTCCCCCTGGTTGCGCAGGAAGGCTGTCTGATAAGCCAGCCATCTTCCCGCCTCTATCCGAGAAGCCATCTCAGCCAAAATCCACTGGATGGTGGGCATTTGGGCAATAGGTTTGCCTCTTGCCTTGTGTTGCTGAGCATAATCCAAAGAAAGCTCCAGTGCTGCCTGAGCTACTCCTACCCCTTCTACTGCTACCCCTAATCTTCCCAGGCTTATTGCTGTCAAAAGAACATCGAAGCCCTTCCCCTTCTCACCTAATAGATTTTCTGGGGGTACAACTACCTCGTCCAAATAAATTACTGAGGTTCCTAAGCCCTTAAGCCCCATAGTAGGACATGGCTCTCGCAGCACAAACCCCGGGGAAGAAGTGTCTAATATAAAAGCACTCAGTCTCTTGGTATCATCTTTAGCAAAGAGGAGGGCTAAATTTGCTGCTGGGGCAAGGGCCACGAAATGTTTCTGCCCGGTGATTATATAAGTATTATCGCTCCATCTGGCGGTGGTGGTTATTGCTGCCGGATCAGAACCTGTCTCTGCTTCGGTAAAAGCGATACAGGCTAACTTATTCCCCTTAGCTAGGGGGAAGAGGAATCCCCTTTTCTGCTCCTCACTGCCAAAGCAAAGTAGTGCTTCCTCAGGAACAGTGTTTATCGCCATAATGGCTCCCACAGTCATAGACGCCCCCGAGATCTGCTCCATTGCCAAAGCATAGCTAGTATAACCCGCTCCAATACCGCCATATTGTTCTGGGTAGGGCAATCCCCTAAATCCCAGCCTGCCCATCTCTTCGGCAAGGTCAACGGGAAACTCCCCTCGGTGGTCGATATCTGTTGCCCGAGGCAAAACGGATTTTAGGGCAAATTCCCTGGCCGTTCTTTGCACCATCTTTTCCTGTTCACTGAGGTTAAAGTCCATCAGATTTTACCTTGGCCACAGCAACTGAGCAGCGATTATCACCCGCTGTATTTCTGAGACGCCAACAATAATCTCAGTCATTTTAGCATCTCGATACAAACGCTCGACAGGCAAGGTTTTCTCTGTACCATAGGCACCATGAATCTGCATCGCCATGCGGGTAACATCCACCGCCATCTGGGAAGCGAAAAGCTTGGCTACTGCCGTTTCCCATTGGATACTTTTGCCTTGATCGCGGAGGAAGGCAGTTCGATAAACTAGCCACCGGCTTGCCTCTAACCGAGAAGCCATCTCGGCCAGAAGCCACTGTATGGTGGGCATCTGGGCAATCGCCTGGTCATAGGCGGTACGTTGCTTGGCGTAATCGATAGACAGATCAATTGCTGCCTGGGCAACGCCAAGACAGGCAATAGCCACACTCAGCCTCTCCATACTCGCCCCCTCAAGCAGAAGGTGATAACCTTTACCTTTCTCGCCAAGTAGGCTCTCCTTAGGCACCCGGATTTCACTAAGGTATAAGGGTGAGCTTCCTAGCCCCCTTGCCCCCATGAAGTCATGAGGCTCCCCTACGGTGAAGCCAGGGAATGAGGTATCAACAAGGAAGGCACTTACCCTCCCCGTTTCATCCTTAGCAAACACAATTGCCAAAGAGGCCACCGGGGCAAAGGAGATGAAGCTTTTCTCTCCGCTGATAAGATAATCATCACCTTGGAGCACAGCCTGGGTAGCTATAGCCTTAGGGTTAGAACCGGTAGCTGGCTCGGTGAAGGCCCAACAGCAAAACATGTCCCCATTAATCAAGGGGATTAAAAAGCGGCGCTTTTGTTCCTCATTGCCGAATTGTAACAGCGTCCCCCCAATGCTAGCGCCAAGTGCCGCAATTGCTCCCACTGCCAGTGAGGCTTGGCAAATTTGCTCTACTACTAAGGCGAGCCCGGTATAACCTGCTCCACTACCACCATGCTCGGGGGGGAATGGCAGACTATAATACCCCAAGCTGCCCATTTCTTTGGCAAGTTCTAAAGGGAACTTAGCACTGCGGTCAATTTCCCCAGCCTGTGGCTTGACTCGACTTTGGGCGAACTCTCTCGCCGACCTTTGGAGCATTTTCTCCTGTTCACTAAAGCTGAAGTCCATTTGATTTCACCTCCGAAAAGCATTACTTGCCAAGAGGACACAACTCGCATCCCGAGCGGCGCAAAAATTCTTGTACAGGTGAATCAATCCCTGCTGGCGTAGTGCCGAACTTACCAATCTAGGGTTAGCTTCAATCTGCTTCGCCATATGGCGGGTTCTCCAATTCTTCCCCAACCGGGATAACTATAGTATAGCGAGACGGCTTGTTCATTAAGGTGAGGTTGGGAGTCAGTCTTTGCCCAGGTAGTAACCCTGCAATACCAAAAAGCAAAGCCCGAATGGTAGTGAGGAGGCTTTGCCCTCCCTGCTCATCAACCAGCCCGGGCAAAACGGATAGTGGTAGCCTATGAGCTAGTTGCCTGAAAGGCTGCTTATTCTTAGCATAGCCTAAAGCTACCATGATGCCCTTACAAAGTACCTGATCTGCTTGGAGGATTTCAAGTTCGGCTCTAAATTGTTCGGCATGAAAGCAGAAGCGCTCCTCTCCAGCTTTATCGAGAAGTTTGCCCATTTTGCAGCCGGGTTTCTGGGCTAGTTTGGTTATCCCACATCACTACATGTAATATCACTCCGTTGTAGCTAGGATCGCAATGATGCCCATGAGCCTGCCAATCGCTCGATTTAATATGAAGTTCGACATCTCCCCGAAGCAGCCCTCGCTCAGTGGTAATAATGGCATCAACGAAGCCAGGTCCGCTATCGCTGTTTTCTTCCCCGGGATAAATTACCTGGAGCTTTTCCTATCCCAGGCATCTGACTACTTTATTTACCCCAGACTTGTCTTTGTTAATTTTCACGGCGTATCACTTTATCCCCATGTATTCTAACCTAGCAGTTGCTCGCTTGCAAGACTAAGTGCCCTATTCTAACCCACCGTAATTCTTTCATTTTTGGTGATTGGTTGCCAAGCTCATATTCGATGGGAGGGTTTTGGCAAAGCTGAGGAGAACCTCATCCACCAACTTTGAAAGAATCACCCAGGGGTATTGACATTGGGATAGGATTTTATTACAATATTGCAATTGAAACTCATTAGCCTCAGTGAAGCTAGGAGATGGCTACGCCTTTTGAGTTGCTATGATCTTGGGTTAAATGAAGAAGGCTCATTTAACACATATTCAAAAATGAAGCCAAGAGCGGCTGGCTGGATTGGGGTGAAGATCCGAATTCTGAACTTGAATCTGGGGCAAAATCAAACAGCCGCTTCGGTGAAGAAGGAGGTTAACAGTGAGAAAGTTAATAGGTAAGTCGGTTGGTTTGCTGGTAGTGGCTGCCCTGTTACTTAGTTCATCCCCCACTTTTGCCGCGCCAATGCCTGAGAAAAAGATTGGTGTGCTCTTGATCGGTTTCGGTGAGCCAGAGAAGTATGATGCTGATGCCTATGTTGGCTGGAAGAATTTCCTCTCAAATTATATGTCCGCAGGGATGAGGATGATGGGGATGTCCTTCATGTATCCCCTGGTCAAGGAGATGATGTTACCCATGTTAGATGGCGGCACTTTGCTGGTGGATAAAGACGATCCTTTTGCCTCCGGACCCAAGGAACACCCCAATTTGATAGATGCCTGGGGGAGGCCGTACCGGGGCAAAGACTATCGCTGGGTTTCTATACCTGAAGGGGAGTTCCCCATGCTGGGGCCACTATTCTCTTATTACCTGGCAACTGATGGCCGCGGTGCGGGTGAATCCGACTTCTGGGAATATTTTGGCCTAATGATGTATGGCTATTATCAGTATATGGATAATCACAATCCGGGTGATGAGAGGGAGCTCGGGCTCATGGATGAGGTAGAGGCAAAGCTGAGGCAGAAATACGGGGACAAGATCATTATCGGGCGCGGTTTTGGCGCTGCTCGGCCTGGCTTCCCTGATTTTAGGGCAGCAGCGGAGGAATTGGTGAACCAGGGGGTGACCGATCTGGTACTAGCCGAGGCATATATTTGTTTCTCGGAGTTTGAGCACCCAGCGACGGAAATCGAGCAATATCTTGAAGAGAAGGGGTTGGATGTCAACATCGTCATCGCTGATCAGATAGGTGGCACAAGGCCATTCAGCTTGGGGGTAGCTAAGAAAGTTGCCGAGGAGCTCCAGAATATTCCCCAAGACTCCGATGTGGTGATCTTCCTTTCTCATCATGGGATGATGAATTTCAACATGTCTCTTTGGGGTATAGGCTATGACTGGACAAAAGAGCCTTATCATTACCGTGCTAAGGTAGCCTTTGAGGGGGCAAAGAAAGCAATCTCCGATCTCGATGTAGTAAAAGATTGGCAAGGGAAGATTGATGTGTGGCAGATATACGCCGAGTTCGTAGAGGGGATAATGGACCCAGGTGATGCTATCCTCAGTGTAGAGGAGGCAGCGGAGATCGCCTCAAAGCAAGGTTACCGATATTGTATAGATATTCCCTATGAGGTGGGAAATTCGGGGTTTGAAACCTTGATAGGGCTAAGAGGATGCTGGGGAATAGAGCCTCCGAGTTGGCAGGAATATTATGAGTCAGGGCTCAGAAAGTATCGCTCAACAACTAGGTATGATGGGATAAAGGTGATCATCACTGATGGGTGGATCGATGGGGCTGTTGAGGGATACTACCAGCAGGTCTTGAGGGCCATCGATAGCATTTAAACAATCTGGGGAGGGTTAGCTATGATAGCTTTGATCTTTGCCAGTAAAATTCTAATGATGTTAGGTATGGCAGCTTTTTTGACTATCGACTCATTGAACATGATTTTGTCCACTATATCTAGCCGGGGGCTGGAGATGATGCTCACCTTAATCGGCCTCATATCCCCAATTTTGGGAAGTCTGGGCGTATAGCAGGCTAACAAATTGGGGAATAAACCCTAATGGGCGGGTGCCCACCAGCGAATCATGAAAATAGGTTGTCGTTGCGAGGGGCAAGGCCCCGAAGCAATCTCGGGATAATGAGAGTGAGATTGCTTCCCCTTCGCTTCGCTCAGGGTCGCAATGACACATGGGGAATCTATTTTCGGAATAAATGATGTCCCGACTTTGCTAGGTGGGAAAAGATTGCCACACTTTTTAGTGGTCAGCCAGCACAGGGTATTGACATTGGGATAGGATTTTATTACAATATTGCAATTGAAACTCATTAGCCTCAGTGAAGCTAGGAGATGGCTACGCCTTTTGAGTTGCTATGATCTTGGGTTAAATGAAGAAGGCTCATT
>Ga0209633_10004310_pt1 | contig 12816 bp, 9 predicted proteins | sample Cruoilmetagenom1_FD_187290 | JGI IMG/M metagenome (GOLD analysis project Ga0209633, IMG submission 187290) | Oil polluted marine microbial communities from Coal Oil Point, Santa Barbara, California, USA - Sample 1 (SPAdes) (version 2) | ecosystem: Environmental > Aquatic > Marine > Oil seeps ... | reverse complement strand
ATCGACATTTGCTTCCATAACATCAGCAATCTTAAGCAAAATATTACTGCGATCTGTAACGCTTGTTGCGCCCCACGCATCTTTAGCCGCATGAGCTGCATCTAGTGCCATTTCAATATCTTTAGCGTTTGAACGCGGGATTTGGCATAATACCTTACCGTTGACAGTCGTTTTGTTGTCAAAATATTTCCCGTCGGCTGGCTTAACCCATTTACCTCCAATGTAGTTTCCGTATTTTTTCTTAAATTTAAATGCCATTCTGGCCTCCCTTTGTTTTTGTTATGGGGAGACCATGGCTCTACAGATAAGTCATGTCACTAGCGTCGCGTTTGAGTGAGCATAAAACTGTCGCAAATCTGCTACAGTTATTTCACAAAAAATGTTTTTATATGCATTTTCATGAGAAATAAGGGGCTGGCTCGGGCGAGTTCAAGCAACAATACACAATTAAAGTGTTTATTTTGGAGACTTAAATTTCTTTATCTTCCTATGTAATGTGGACCGACTAACACCTAATGACCGAGCCGCTTTACTTACATTCCCGCCAGAACTTGCCATAACCTGTTGAATGATTTTTGATTCTGCGTGGCCAAGCCTTTCAGCGTGATTAGATTGATCTCCATAAATATTTGCAAGGGGTAATGGGTTGGAAAAATCATCGTCGTTAAGTCCGTAGCAACGCCGCGCACGGCGCGTAGCTCCGATAACGAGACCATCCATATCCACAGCAAGCAAGGCTGTTCCCTGTCTGTCTGTCAGTGATGAGACGCGGTCTTCTTGAGGCGTAGCAAATACAATTTGCGCATTGGAAAAAGAATTTCGGAAATGCTCTGTCTCAATCCGCCTCGCCGCATCAACTACGGCCAAAGAGATCAAGTTGCTAAACTCACTCGTTAGGTCTGCCCTACATGAGGACACGTCAACCGCCGCAATTAATTGTCCTTCATGGTCAAATATCGGGGCGGCGGTGCAAGAAAGCGCAGTATTTTTTGAGTGGTAATGTTGATCTTTATGAATAGTCAGGGAGCGTTCCTCAGCAAGACTCGTGCCGATTCCATTAGTCCCTTCACTATCTTCACCCCACAATACACCCGTCCAGAGGCCCCATTCATTAAATATTTCATCATCCTGTACTGCACCGCGCCTAGACACTGGGACGCCATTTCGGTCTGCTAGTAATACACAACATCCAGAGTTTCCAACGGCGAGGAATAATCGGTCCAAACACGGTTCAGCCGTATTTAAAAACGCTCCCATACGCTCCCGGCTTTGTTTTAATTCATGCTCACTCAGGCGTTCAGGAGCTCGGTGTTCACGGGGGTTTAGATTATGTAATTCCTTTGATCGTTGCCATGATGCCGTGACAGCATTCTTAGCCGCACCGTCATTAGATAATGCTTGTTCGATTTTATCAGCATGCTCTCTAATCTTGTCCATTTTCCCCTTGTCGTCGTCCCATATCTTCAACAAATATGTTTCTTATCTTTAGACGTTCAGTGATTTTATTCTACTACGTCATATTATTTATCGTCTCTTATAAACAGATATTGAAAATAATCAATGCAAGCTTAGCAAGCTTTCAAATCTGTACTTATGTGTATTTACAATCACGCTTGCAAACGAAACCCGCATCCAAGCCGCATACAGCTTGGCCAAAATTAAGGTAATTAATAGTCTAATGAATGTTGCTTACTGAGTATAATGTGACTTTTTGACATTAATATAGATTCAAACAATATTTATTTCAGAGCACCATGCCTGTTGGCAAAACCTCTCATGATTTCTATTTCACCAATCAGATAATGTAGCTGAAAACGGGTGGACAATTTTCAACATCTCATCACGTCTATATTCCATTGACCCACCATCCCCGTAAGCTGGCCTATCATTTTTATGTCCCATGAGTGTACACCGTAATGCGTAATCCAACCCAGCTTCTAGCATCCTTTTTTCAAATGAATGCCGCAGCGAATATATCACATGATTGGGAGTTGGTAAAAGGTCACGCGTTCTAAATGCCTTCATCAAATTAGCAGAAACGAGTTCGCCTTTATCCCGGTAATGCTCAAATCCGTTCGGGCATAATTTCATAGCTTCTAGAGCAACGCCAACGAGAGGTATCTCACGTTCTGAATCGGGTGTTTTAAGCTCTCTGTTTTGCCGTGATTGGATAGCTATATATGGAACGGTTTCATTAAGCCTGATATCCTCAGGCATTAGGTTGCATATCTCACTCATCCTCGCCCCAGTTTCTGTCAACACATATATCATGACTCTTAGCTCAAGACGTAGGTCATTGAACAATCCGGGTTGGAGAATTTTTTCCTGAACCCATTTATCTTCAAAAGGCGCAACGCTTGATTTCGTTTCTCCTTTGAAAAAAACATTTCGAAATGGGTTCTGGCGATTTTCATCTCCATAATATTTAAAGAATGCTGCGTATAATGTACGCATATTCCCTATGTGACGATTAGCCGTGTTTGGTTTCGCAGGTTTAGGGTTTTCAGGTGAGGCAATCATCCGTTTTTTCCACCAGTTTCTATAAGTTATCACATGCTGACGCGTTATGGCCTCCATATCAATATCGCCCGTTAAATTGATAAAATAGCTGATGGATGTACGCTTTGTTTTCTCCCAGCTATATTTTTGCCGTGGAGATTTATTGTACTGATCGTCAAATGCAATGTCCTTGATATATAAGGCAAATGCCTTGCTAACTTTTGTAGGCAACCTACTCGGCTCCGCTGTCCCGCCAAGCAGAGCATCTACTTCCGCAACATGAGCCACTTTATTGCCACTTGACTGCCCGATAAGCTTCTCGACACGCTCTAAGAGCTCCTCAGAGCTTTCCTCTCGCGCTAACCGCTCTGCGGGTTTGTAGCGGTAGCCATAAGCGAGCGCGCGCAATGAGGATGCCTTATAACGCTGCTGTTCAATATTAAGGGTTGTGTCACTCACACCGCCATTTTCAACGGCCTCTAAAGCCAATGTTAGCCAGTATTCATTATCAGCTTCTACCAATGCATCGCGGCGCATCCTCGCAACATCAATCGAGCGTGTTTCAAGTGATTTTTTGACCATATTACGTGGGTCAATATGGCTGTACTTTCTGGGAACTCTGCGCTGATAATACCAGTGTTCGTTCCTTTGAATCAGCAATTTATTGGCTGTTTTTTCCTTTAACATGAGGGAATTGTATACCAAATTGTATCCAAATTGAACCCCAAATTTACAATTTGCGCGCTCGAACCAGTCAATTATTTATTTTAATGAGGAAAATCAGTCACTTAGAGGGTCGCCATTACTAAACAATGGCGCGAGTGACGGGACTCGAACCCGCGGCCTCTGGCGTGACAGGCCAGCGCTCTAACCAACTGAGCTACACCCGCTTGAATGTTTTACGAAACAAGGCGCTCCTACTACCTTGATGACTGGGAAGCGTCAACGGGTTTTCCTAGGTTTTTACTGTTTTTTTTAATCCGCTAGCTTTAAACGACTGGCGCGCCCATAAAGCCCAAATCTTTTGTAGAAAAATTAGCTAATACGGGCAATGCCGCCAATAGCTCTGCGTCAGTTAGGCCAAACCATTTACCAAGGGTTGCTGCGTATTGCTCGACGGAAACCTGTGGTATCAACCGGCCATTGCCAGCATCTTGATCGTGCCCCAAAGTATAAGGCGGAATATCGCCATAAATTGTATTACCAGAGACACCACCGCCGACCACAAATTGATGCCCGCCCCAGCCATGATCCGTACCGTCGCCGTTCTCCAGTAATGAACGGCCAAATTCGGAGGCTGTAAACAAGGTGACATCGTTATCAGCGCCGATTTCTTGCATGCTAGCATGGAAGGCTGCAATGGCATTTGCATAGCGTGCTTGCCGCCCCGTTATTTGTGCAGGCTGATTACTATGGGTATCAAAGCCACCTAATGAGACAAAGAAAATTTGCCGCCCGACATTAAGATTACTTTTGATATTAATAGTCTCGGCGATCGACTTTAGCCGGTTTGAAAAACCATCTTGCGGAAACTGAGTGTTAAGCTGCGGTGCATTTTCAAGCGCTGTGCTAAACTGCTCGTTACTTTCGAATGCTCGTTTATTAATTGCTGCGACGTCGCGTTCAAATAAATTGGAACGCTGCGTACCAAGGTTTTTGTAGTGTTGCTCAAGCAAGCTAACGGCCAATGGCGAGTCGGCTGCGGTGCCAAGTAGCGAACTATCGAAGTTTTTCAACCCGTCCACTTGCGGTGGGCCGCTAGGGTTTAGATTAAATTGCTGGGTGTTTTCGCCTGATAAAAACACTGTATTCCCTGACACCGTAACGGCCGTGAATACTTCGTCTTGGTTGGCTCCTGAAGCCAATACCGTGTCTGCAAATTTACCGCCCCAACCAAAAACTTCGCCTTCAGGCGCAGAGCTCATCCAATTAGATTGCTGGTCATTATGGGAAAATAGGCGTTTTGGCCGCGGATCTATGCCTGCCTGAAACTGAGCGCGATTCATAGGGTTGAGCAGCGGACCAACATTACCGACAATGGCAGCGTCGCCGCTGTCAAAAAGGCCCTTTAACGGAGCCAGAGCCTCAGGGAGCGCAAACTGCCGTCCACCAAACTGGGCGGCATTCGTGGGGTTAAGCGGCAAAAGGCGGCTTCGGTCACGTGATGAGCCCCCGGCCTGCGCCGCATAATCGGCAAACAATCCAGGCCTAAGCGCAGCATACCCATCATAAGAGGCTTGATCAAATGGCAAGATAGTATCGTGGCAATCTTGCCCGCCAAACAAGAAGACGCAGACAATGGCTTTATAGCCCGAGACTTCCGCCGCATTCGCTTGCGCGCCTAGCGCCGCTAGAACGCCCGTACCGCCTAAAAACGAAAGCCCGCTTGCGCTAGCCATTCCTTGTAAAAATGAACGTCTATTTGTCATAATACTCTCCTAGCGCTGCACTAAATATTCAGGTGTTGTCATCACCATGGTAATGGCAACTAACACCCGCGAGAATCTATCCTCATCGGCGCTATCCACGCCAATCGGAATTTCGTTCATAATTTCAACCATGCGGTCTTTGGTTTCTGTATTTAGCTGATTTCCCGTCAAAATGAGGTCAAGGTCTGCGATGAGCGCCGCAGCGTCATCAGCCAGCCCGATTTGGCGCGTATAATCACCGTTCACGCCGCCGTCTGGGTCATCGGACTCGGTGGGAGAGAAATCATAAATAAATGCGTTCATGAAGTTTATATAGCTAATCGCTGTGCTTTCATTGACGATTTGAAGCTCTGGCGCAGTGAGGCCTGCGGCCCCTGTCTCTGTACCAGGTGCCACATAACCTGGGCGGAAGAAGTTAAACACTGAATTGGGGCGAAATGGATGCTGCCCAAGGCCAAAGGTCGCATTTTGTAGAAAAAATTCGTCAGCAGCATCTGGTGTGGTTTCGCCAAATGCACGAGCCCAGCCAATAAACCGAATCATCGGCTCACGTACCTTGCCAAAGCTATCTGGCGCAGTGGCTGGGTCTTGCAAAGCTTGAACATCAAATAACACGGCGGCTAATGTTGCCTTTAAATCACCGCGCCGCCCTGTCCCGACAGATCGGCCATCGGGTAAAACATAGCTGCCCGCTTCAAAAACTGCGGCAACACGGGCGACATAGGTCGGATGTGGATCAGAAGTCACAAACCGCTGGATTAATTGCCGCGAGAAAAAGGGTGCCATATTCGGATGCTCAAATATCGCATCAAGAGCAAGATCAATGCTTTCTTCACCGCTAGTTCCTGCAGGAATTGTAATGCCTAGGAAATTTTTCTCTAGGTCAGAGTGAAAATTCGGAAACACGACAAGCGGTAGATAAAGCCCTGTATCATCATTGAAAATACCGTAAAAATTACTGCCTTGTGTACTCATACCAGTGAACACTTTGGCAAGGCCTGTAATGTCAGTATTGTCATAAGTTTCTATGGCATCGCCCTGTCCGTCTGTTTTCAGACTACCATCCATATTTAGCTCATTCAGCCCAATGGTAAATAACTGCAAAAGCTCGCGCGCGTAGTTCTCATCTGGCATTCGCCCCGTCGCCGCATCGCCTTTTTCATTAGCCAGATATGTCAAATATGCGGCCATAGCAGGCGAATAGGTAATTTCTTCGAGCAGGTCTCTATAATTACCAAAGGCGTTATCAGAAAGAATATCAACATAATGGGCCATCGATTCTGGAAAATCATCAAGCGTACTATTACTTGATACGACAATGATTTCCGACAGAGCCAAAACCATACGCTGGCGCAGCTGGTCATCACCAGCAATCGCTTCGTCAAAATATAGATATCCAAGACTATCGGCGAAAAGCATCTCACCCTGTGGCAAAGCTTCGATTTGCTCAAGAATTCTGGGTAGGTAGTGTGTGGGTTGCTTACTAAATTCGGCGAGGATCCAATCCGAAGCTTCAGTGTCTGTCAGTGCCTCTATTTCGCCTGGCTTAGCGCCAAAAGTCGCGCGGCTTAAAAACCGTTGTGTAGACGGCGCAGTTTTAAAGGCCTTAGAAACTTGCTGAACGGGCGGCGGCGTAACGCCACCACCTCCAGAAGGCGGCGCTGAACTACCTCCACCGCCGCATGCCGTTAGTAAAATTGGGAATATAAGGATGAAGCTGAATAAAGAAGCGCGTGCTTTTAAAATAGATTGACCAAACAATGTCGTCATAATGTCCTCCCGCATGGATTTTTATCCATTTATGTGACTAACGAAACATCCCCCAATTTCCGTCGCCGAATCATACTTTAACTATAAGAGCCTATAATGCGGCAACTTTGTGTTCATAAGGTTTATAAATAGTAAGACACCATAACTTTATTATTTAGATGCAAAAGCACAAAATAGAACAAATCATAAACATTTGTTGACATTATTAGATTAATCCTCAAAATAAAGGTCAACTTAGGAGCTATTATGGGCAAGCCCGTCAATATATTCGTCTGCCAATCATGCGGCACAGTTCATGGCAAATGGGCGGGGCGGTGTGATTCTTGCGGACAGTGGAACTCTCTCGTCGAAGAAATTCCAGCGCAAAACGCGCCAAAGTCTGGCCGCCGCAACAAAAAGAGCCGCGGTATAGAATTTGTAGAGCTTAGCGGGGTTTCCGAAAGTGTGCCGCGCTTAAAAACCGGTATTGCGGAATTTGACCGCGTGACGGGCGGCGGCCTCGTGCCTGCCTCTGTGCTTCTCATCGGCGGTGACCCCGGCATTGGTAAATCGACACTACTCTTGCAAGCGACAAGTCATATGGCCAAGAGTGGCATTAAAACCGCTTATATATCGGGTGAAGAAGCGGTTGCACAAGTGCGCCTACGCGCCAAACGGCTTGGCCTACAAGACGCGCCCGTAGACCTTGCTGCTGAGACTTCTCTTGGGCCTATCTTGGACGGGCTTATGGAAACGCGCCCTGATGTGGTCATTATAGACTCGATTCAAACACTTTGGACAGATTTACTAGGTGCTGCCCCTGGCACTGTGGCGCAAGTTCGCGCCTGCGCCCAGGAATTAACACGTTACGCTAAAAAACGCGGGGCCTGCATTATACTCGTCGGGCATGTGACCAAGGACGGGCAAATCGCGGGGCCGCGCGTGGTAGAACATATGGTCGACGCGGTACTATATTTTGAAGGTGATCGCGCTAATCAATTTCGTATTCTACGCGCCCATAAAAACCGCTTTGGGCCCACGGATGAAATTGGCGTATTTGAAATGTGCGACACGGGCCTTGCCGAAGTGGATAACCCTTCCGCGCTGTTTTTGGACGGGCGCGGCGACGCGGCTAGTGGCGCGGCAGTGTTCGCGGGCCTTGAAGGTACCCGCCCCGTACTCACTGAAATCCAAGCTCTCGTCGCCCCTGCTGCATTTGGCACCCCGCGTCGCGCGGTCGTTGGGTGGGATAGCGGGCGACTTGCTATGGTGCTTGCCGTGTTGGAAGCACGCTGCGGCGTTAGTTTTGGCGGCAAAGATGTGTATCTTAATGTGGCGGGCGGGTTAAAAATAGGCGAACCAGCTGCGGACCTTGCTGTGGCCGCGGCGCTATGCTCCTCAGTTTTTGACATTCCCCTCCCCGCTGACTGCGTCGTGTTTGGCGAAATAAGTCTATCTGGCGATGTTCGCACAGCCAGCCGCGCGGCAGCGCGGTTAAAAGAAGCCAAAAAATTGGGATTTTCCCGCGCCATTGCGCCTGCAACGACAAAGACCAAAAACAAAAAACAACTGCCAATTATTGCAATCAAGACTTTGCCACAGCTTATATCCCGTGTAGAAGCCTTTGGTGATTAGCGCGCGCCTTTAGATTCGCGTGCTTCACATGGTTGAATGACAGCGCGGATCTAAATATGAGCATTGCAGGTATTGAACTGGGTGGTTTTGACATTGTCGTCTTACTCATCATTGGCTTTTCAGCCATATTATCGTTTGCGCGCGGCCTATCGCGTGAAGTTATTTCTATTATAGCCTTAATCGCAGGACTAACTGGTGCGTTATTCGTATTCGGTAGGTTTCAAATTGAAGCACAAGGTTTTATCAAACCTATATGGCTAGCGGACGCCGCGCTATTTATCGGCGTGTTTGGCGTTCTTTATATCATCGTGTCATTTATTTTGCGCGGCTGGGCCAAAGATATACGCGGCAAAACACCTGGCATGCTTGACCGGTTTTTAGGTTTTGGCTTTGGGCTGCTTCGCGGTACACTCCTAGCATCACTTTTCGTCCTTGTAATTTCTACCAAAGAAGGCTCTGCTCCTGACTGGATGAACAGCGCCAAGGCATACCCTACGCTGCGAAAAGTTGCTGATAAGATTGAATCCCTACCATTTGCCAAAATAAAAGAGATGAAAGAAGACATTATTGAAACTGGGAAAGACTCGGATATTCTACGCCAAGAAGACGAACAAGACCCTCAATAGGAACACTAGACATGATAACACGCTCTGTTTCTAAATCATCCAAGCAGCTTTTGGACATAGATCCAAAAATCCTAAACCTAAGCCCTAAAATCAGAGAAGAATGCGGCGTATTTGGCGTCTATGGCGCGGACAATGCTGCCGCAGTTACCGCGCTTGGGCTACACGCCCTACAGCACCGTGGTCAAGAAGCCTGCGGCATCGCAAGTTTTGATGGCAAAAAATTCCACAGTGAGCGCCACCTTGGCCTTGTTGGCGATGCGTTTACTGGTGATGATCCAAGCCGCCGCCTGCCAGGGCATGGCGCGATTGGTCACAATCGTTATTCTACCGCTGGCGGCGCTGAACTACGCAATATTCAGCCGTTATTTTCTGACCTCGCGTCTGGCGGGTTAGCTCTTGCTCATAATGGACATCTAACGAATGCCTATCAAATTCGCGAACAGTTAGTCAGTAGCGGCGCGATATTCCAAAGCACAAGTGACACTGAAGTCGTTTTGCATTTGGTAGCGCGCTCTAAACGCGTTAAATTTATCGACCGTTTTATCGATGCGATTAGGCAAATCGACGGTGGGTTTGCCTTTGTGGGCTTAACCAATAAAAAACTAATCGGCGCACGAGATCGCCTTGGCATTCGCCCGCTGATCATTGGCAAAAAAGACGGCATGTATTTGCTCGCCTCAGAAACCTGTGCCCTTGATATGATCGACGCCGAAGTGTTTCGAGAAGTCGAGCCAGGCGAAGTGGTTGTCATCACGGAGAGCGGTATCGAATTTATTCGCGCCTTCCCCAAAGTGCCGCAGCGCCCTTGCGTATTCGAATTTGTATATTTCGCCCGCCCCGATAGCATTGTTGGCGGTAAAAGCGTTTATGAAGTACGTAAACGCATGGGGCAACGTCTTGCCCAAGAAGCCCCGCCAGGCGATATTGACCTTATCATTCCTGTGCCCGACAGCGGCGTTCCTGCAGCTCTTGGTTATGCCCAAGAAAGTGGTATTCCGTTCGAGCTTGGGATTATCCGAAACCACTATGTAGGCCGTACATTTATCCAGCCAACGCAGCAAATTCGCGACATGGGCGTAAGGTTAAAACATTCGGCCAATCGCAATTTGATTAAGGGCAAAAAAGTTCTGCTAGTTGACGATTCGATTGTGCGCGGCACCACATCAACAAAAATTGTACGCATGATTAGGGATGCGGGCGCTGCGGAAGTACATTTCCGCTCCGCCTCCCCCCCCATTCGCCACCCCGATTTTTATGGCGTTGATATGCCCAGCACAGAGCGTCTTCTCGCGGCAAACCATGAGCTGGATACCATGACCAAGCTACTCGGTAGTGAGAGCCTTGGTTTTTTATCCGTTGAAGGTCTTTACTGGGCGCTTGGATTTGATGCGCGCGATGGTGTAAATCCACAATATGCGGACCATTGTTTTACGGGCGATTACCCAACTGCACTTGTCGATTTTGACTCGAAAACTAAAGGGAAAGACCCACAAATGTCATTCCTCGTAGAAGTGGCCTAAAAAATGACTTTACAAAACAATGACCTCCCTCTCGCAGGGCGCGTTACACTTGTCACGGGCGCATCGCGCGGCATCGGTTATGCGGCCGCGATTGCACTTGCCAAAGCTGGCTCACACATCATTACAACGGCACGCACACAAGGCGGGCTTGAGGATTTGGATGACGCAATTTGCAAACTTGGCGGCTCAACGACAATTGTTCCTATGGATTTTCGCAAGCCTGATGGCATAGATCAACTAGGCGAAGCCATATATAAACGCTGGGGACGCTTGGATGGCTTACTATCGTGCGCGGGCCTACTTGGTGAAATGGCCCCTGTGTCACACCTTGACCCCAAAACGTTCGAAAGCACAATGGCTGTAAATGTAACAGCAAATTTTCGTCTGATACGTGCGCTCGACCCTCTACTACGCGAATCTCCGTCTGGCAGAGCCGTATTTGTAAGCTCACGGGCGGCGCAATCTCGCAAAGCTTATTGGGGGCTTTATGCCGCTAGCAAGTCGGCGCTCGACGCCATGATACAGTCCTATGCGGCAGAAACCGAAAAAACGGACATGCGTGTCAATTTGCTCTACCCAGGCCCTGTGCGCACCCAAATGCGTGCCAAAGCATATCCTGGAGAAGACCCAGATACACTGCCAATGCCAAAAAATATTGCTGAAAAAATTGTGCCTTTACTCGCCCCAAATTGGGGCACCCACGGCGAAATTATCGACCTCCGCAAGAGCTAGGAACTATTAGGTTTTACCTTTTGCGTAAGGGTTATGGCCCGCCTTGACAGACAGGCGTATCGGCACGCCTGGTAGGTCAAAGTCTTCACGTATCCCGTTGATTAAATAACGTTTATAGCTTTCTGGCACCGCGTTTTCGCGTGAAGATTTAACGACAAATGTTGGCGGGCGCGTTTTGGTTTGCGTGATATATTTAAGGCGTACAGCTCTACCATTGGCAGCAGGAGGCGGATGACGTTGGGTTTTTTCTGACAGCCAATCGTTCAAATCCGCAGTCTTTATTTTGGCAGACCAGTCAATTTGTACGCGCTCGATTGCGGGCAATAACCTGTTGACACTTTTACCCGTGAGGCCAGAAAACATCACCAGCGGAATACCCCGCACTTGCGGCAGCAAGCGCCCAACTTTCTCACGTAGTTCAGCAGCAAGCTCTGATTTATTTTTTACAAGGTCCCATTTGGTAACAGCCAAAACTAGCGCCCGCCCCTCGCGGTGGCATAGGTCGGCGATTTGCATATCTTGTTTATCAAGAACCGATTGTGCGTCCATCAATAAAACGACGACTTGCGCGAACTTTATGGCGCGTAAGGTTTCACTGACGGAGAGTTTTTCGAGTGTTTGATGTATGCGGGCCCGTTTACGCAGGCCTGCCGTATCGTGAAACTGAACGCGCCGCCCTTCCCATTCCCAGTCAATTGTAATTGAATCGCGTGTCACACCTGCTTCGGGGCCCGTCAACAATCTGTCACTACCAATGAGCGTGTTGATCAGTGTCGATTTCCCTGCATTAGGCCGGCCTACGACTGCGATGCGGACAGGTGCCTCGGACGTATCCATATCCTCATCCTTGGTACGTAAGTCCACCTTACGTAGTTCCATATTCACAGCGTCGTCTAGCTCATACATACCTATATTATGTTCGGCGGCTACTTCTATGGGATCACCAAGGCCAAGGCTATACCCTTCCCCAATGCCAGAATCACTGGCACGGCTCTCGCATTTATTAGCAACAAGAACTGTAGGTTTGCCTGACTTTCGAATAAAATCTGCGAATATTTCATCCAGCCCCGTGACCCCAGCCCGCGCATCATAAACGAACAGCACAACATCGGCTTCCTCAACAGCAAGCTCAGTTTGGGCCCGCATGCGCGCTTCGAGGCGCTCCCCAACAGCGTCTTCAAACCCTGCTGTATCAACAAGTATCACGGGAAGACCAGCAATGCGCGCAGGCGCTTCGCGGCGGTCACGCGTTACCCCAGGAGTATCATTGACAATAGCAAGCTTTTTTCCAGCAAGGCGATTAAAGAGCGTGGACTTACCTACATTAGGGCGCCCAACAACGGCAATACGCGCTTTACGGTACTTTTCATCTTCTAGATCGTCGCCAAATTCTATCTCATTACTCATGTTGTCAATCACTTATGGGCAAAGCTAGAAACTAGCGCAGCGCTACCAATTTTGCATCATCCGTTAGGTAATACACCGTATCATTTGCTACAATTGGAGCAATATAGACACTACCGCTTAGTTTATAGGTGCGAATAATTTCACCAGTATACGGGTTAGCCTCAACGGCCTCACCATTTGAACCCATCAATAGTAGACGCTCGCCCGCCATAAAGATCG
>Ga0209633_10004309_pt1 | contig 12819 bp, 14 predicted proteins | sample Cruoilmetagenom1_FD_187290 | JGI IMG/M metagenome (GOLD analysis project Ga0209633, IMG submission 187290) | Oil polluted marine microbial communities from Coal Oil Point, Santa Barbara, California, USA - Sample 1 (SPAdes) (version 2) | ecosystem: Environmental > Aquatic > Marine > Oil seeps ... | reverse complement strand
AAATGGCGACGGCGAAATCAGCGCGGCGGAAATCGAAGCGCGTGACGACGACCGCAAAGAACGCCGGGCTCAGATGATGGCCGGGGCCGATGCTGACGGCAACGGGTCTGTGTCACGCGCAGAATTCGATGCCTTTCGCCAGCTCAAACGAGAGCAACGCAACCCGGACAAAAACGGCGATGGCGTCGTCGATCGCGCCGAATTCGTCGCCAAGGCAGAAGAGCGCTTTGAAATGCTGGACAAAAACGGCGACGGCGTATTGAGTGAGGACGAGCATCGTAAAGGCCGCGGTCACGGTCGACACGGCCGTCGATAAGACACCAACCCGGCGCCGCGGCCAAGAGACCGGCGGCGGCGCCAGAAAAGCGCGGTAGAGCGATTGGCGCATGCCGAAGACAGCGATGAAGCGCTTGTGCGCCTTACAGGACGCGGCGATCATGCGGCGGCCGCGATATTGATTGAGCGCCATACGGATAAAATCTATGCAGGGTGCTTTCGAATGCTTGGCGATCGCGCCGCCGCTGAAGACGCCGTTCAGGAGACATTCCTGCGCCTTTGGAAAAACGCCCATCGCTGGAAACCACAAGGCGCCAAATTTGAGACCTGGCTCTACAGAGTCGCCATGAATTACTGTCTTGATCAGTTAAGGAAATCAGGACGCGAGATTGCCGAGGACGCCGCGCCGGAAAGCGTCGATCCCGCCGACGGGCCCGCCGATGCGCTGTTCGCAAGCGAAAAGCGGTCTATGATTGACGATGCGCTCGGCGCACTACCCGACCGGCAACGGCTTGTGATTACCCTTTGTCACTTTCAGGAGATGTCAAATATCGAAGCGGCGGAAATTATGGAAATCAGCGTCGAGGCAGTGGAATCGCTATTGGCGCGTGCGCGCCGCAGCCTGCGCGACCGGCTTGCGCCGAAGAAACAATTTCTGATGGGAAAGATGAGCGATGACGCAATCACCAACGCCAACTGACATGACGCCGGAAGACGAGGCGATCGTTGACGCCGCCTTGAGTGCGGCGACCGTCCCGGATGCGCGCGCGGCGCTGAAGCGTGACATTCTTGCCGCCTATGATGACGAACAAAGAAAAGCGCGCCGGGCGGATAACGGCTTTAGCGGCTTTGCAGGCTTTGGCGGCTTGTTTGCACATTTCCGCGCAGCGGCGGCGGGTGCGCTCGCCAGCGTCAGCGCGCTCGGCCTTGCGGCTGGCGCCCTTACGGCGAACACTACCGCAACGCTGTCGCCAGAAGACGAACTTTATATCTATGCGGAAGATGCATTCAATCTGGCGCTGCTTGAAGATGAGGAATGGGATCAATGGGTCGCGGAATAACCATTGCGCTATTGCTGTCGCTGGCGCTCAACGTCTTTGCGGTCGGCTTTTTATCCGGGCGGGTCATCACATCGGGCCCTCGCGCGCCTGAACCGGCGCCGATTCATCACGGTGCGGACCACCCCATGGGCATCATGCGCCACGCAAAGGATTTACCGCCCGAGAGCAGAGAAACCTTTCGCAAGGCGATCCGCGCTGACATTCCAAAATTGCGCGCGCACCAAAGAGAGATGCGCAAGCTCCAGCGCGCTTATTACGCAACCTTGCGCGCGGAGGAATGGGACCGGGCCGCGGTTGAGACCGCTCAGAACAATCTGCAGGAAGCGCGCGACCAAGGGCGGGCGCTGATCGACAACGCCTTCCTTGATGCGCTGGAAAGCCTTGAACCGGAAAAGCGTATTTTATTGTTGGAGCGCGCCGCCGCCGACCGCGGCCAACGCGTGGAGCGCCGGCGCCACATGCGGCAATAACTGAAAATTTCACGGGGGCCCGCATTTGCGCTGCAAGATGTCCGGGTTCCTTGGTAGCGGGAGCTGGACTTGAACCAGCGACCTCAGGGTTATGAATCCTGCGCTCTCACCGACTGAGCTACCCCGCCAAGAGGTATGTCCGGCGCTTTGAAGAGCGCCGGAAAGCGGTGCTCTATAGCCCTCGCCGCCCGCGCCCGCAAGCGGGTTTAGCGAAGGATCTCCACGACATGGTCCGCGATGGCGAGGCAACTCGTCAGGCCCGGCGATTCAATGCCGTAAAGCCCGAGATATCGGTCAATCCCGTGGGCCGCTTTGCCGGAAAAAATGAAATCGCCCTCTTCGCCAGGGCCGGCGATCTTCGGGCGAATGCCGGCATAACCGGGAACCAGTTTGTCAGGCACAAGGTCCGGCCAGAACCGCTGCGCCGAAGCGGCGAACGTCTCGCGCCTGCCCGCATCGACATCATAGTCATCGTTGGAGCTGACATAGCTGATGTCGGGACCGAGCTTTGCCTGGCCGCCAAGGTCACGGGTGTAGTGGGTTCCCTGACTGTCAGGATTGGGGATCGGATAAATCAGCCGCGAGAACGGCGCCTTGCCGGAATAGGTGAAATATTGCCCCTTGCCATATCTGAGCGCCGGGATGCTGGCGGCGGGAATACCTTCAATTGAATGCGCTGTTTTGTCAGCGGAAAGGCCGGCGCAGTTGACGACTGTATTGGCGCGGAGCGTGATCGGATCCGCGCCGCCGATCTCCAAATCAATGCCTTCTTCGCTCACCTTGCCGCCGGTCACCGGGCTCGATAGCGCAAGCGCGCCGCCAGCCTCTTCCAGATCGCCCAAGAGCGCGACCATCAATCCGTGGCTGTCGACGATGCCGGTCGATGGCGAAAAGAGCGCGCCGTCACATCGTAGCGCCGGCTCAAGCGCCAATGCGTCGCCGCCGGTAATCAACCGCAGATCGCCAACGCCGTTTTCCTCAGCCGTCGCCTTGATCGCCGAAAGGCGCGCGACTTCCGCCTCGCCATTGGCGACAATCAGCTTTTCGCATTTTTCGTGGGCGACATGGTGGTCTTTGCAATAGGCGTAGAGCATGTCCCTGCCGGGAACGCAGAGTTTCGCGCGCATCCCGCCGGGGCGATAATAGATGCCGGCATGAATGACTTCGGAGTTACGCGCCGATGTTTCCGTGCCGAAGGCATCGTGGCGTTCGGCGACAATGACATCGCGCCCGGCCCGCGCAAGCGCCCGGCCAACGGCCAGCCCAACAACGCCAGCGCCAATTACGATGACATCAGCGCTTTCGATCATGCCTTCTTCGATTCGGCGAGCGACCAGCGCATTCGGATCAGCCTCTCACCTGTCGCCTCATGAACACTACGCTTTAGCTCTTCAAACCCGTAGCTTTCGTAAAATGGCCGGCCGATATTGTTTTTTTCAAACACTTCGACTTCAAGAAAGTCCTTGCCCTTCGAAGCAGAATCCATCAATGCGCGACCGAGCCCTTTCCCATGCAATTCGGGAAGAACAAAAATAGCGCCAACTTCGTCGCCTATCAGTGACGTGAAACCAACGACGCGCCCGTCATCCTCCGCAACATAAGTTATTGTGTTTGGCAGATAGATATCGCGGATCGCCGTCCGCTCGGACGCAATGAAATCCTCTGACAGGAATGGATGCGCCAAGCGCGAGACCGCCTCCCATACGGCGATAATATCGTCGTCATCTTGCGTCGCATATGCTCGAATGGACGTCACGGGTTCCCCATCGCATCAGTCCGTTGTAGCGACCCATTCCGGATCGTCCTGCACTTCGCGTTCCCACATCAGGAAGTCGTAATAGCCGCAGCGGGTTTGCGTCGGGAATTCGCGGCAGATTTGCGGCCGACCTTCATAGATCGTGCAATTGCGCGTTTCCTGATCGAGGAACATGCACGCCGTCACGAAATGCTCGTCGTCGCGGTGGCGAAGAACGCGCGGATTTTCCTTGTCGCCCTTCTTGGTGAACTTCTTTTTCGCCTGCTCTTCCGTCATGTCGTGGTGCTTGGCCAGCCGTTTAATGTCGGCTTTCGTTGTCGGAATATGGGTATAGGTGCAGCAATAGGCCGTGCACTTCAGACAGTCATATTTAAGTTTCTTCACCATGACGCTTCCCAGGATACTGCCCACTAGCGCCGGTACTGTACGAAATCGCTCAAGGTTGCAAGCTTGTCGTACAAGCCCCGCGCGGTCGCGTTGTCCTTGTGGGTTAGCCAATAGACCCGCGCGCAATCGCGTCTGTCGCACTCAGCATAAACCGCCTCGATTAATTTGCGCCCGGCGCCCTCGCCGCGCGCCGCTGCGCTGACAAATAGATCTTCAAGGTAGCAATAGTCAGTTTTTGACCATGTCGCGGGGTGAAAAACACAATGGACAAAACCAACAACGCCGTCCGATGTTTCCGCGAACCGGGCATAGTAACGCTCGTCATGGCGGAGCCGGTGAAATGTCTCCATAGTGACGTCTTCTTCGACCGACGTTTCATAAAAATCGAGATAGCCGCGCCACAAATCGCGCCATCGCGCCTCGTCGGCCGCGCCTATGGGGCGGATCGAAACACTCATGCGGCGATCAGCGCTGCTTGCGCGCGGGCAATCCAGCCGCCGCCGAGAACGCGGTCATGGGCGTCATCCGGCGAATAGAAAACGCAGGCCTGTCCCGGCGCGACGCCCTCTTCGGGCTCGGCGAGATCAACCGCCCAACCCTCATCCCACACCAACTTTGCTGGCGCGGGCGGCCGCGTCGAGCGGACTTTGACGGCGATCGCCTGTCCCGCACGCGCGGCGTCTTCGCCGCCGCCATCGCCGAGCCATGTCACTTCTTTCAGGTGAATGCGCGACACCATCAACGCCTCGCGCGGGCCGACAATGACCTCGCGGCGCGCCGCATCGAGGCGGACAACATAAAGCGGATCGCCGGTCGCAACGCCGAGGCCGCGCCGCTGGCCAACGGTGTAATGAATGACGCCGGGATGGCGGCCCATCACCGTGCCGTCCACATGCACGATCTCGCCAGCTTCCGCCGCGCCGGGGCGCAGGCGCTCCACGACGGACGCATATTTTCCTTCCGGCACAAAGCAGATGTCCTGGCTGTCCGGCTTGTCGGCGACAGCGAGCCCAAGCTGGCCGGCGATGCGGCGGACTTCTTCCTTCGGCATATCGCCGAGGGGAAAGCGCAAATAGTCAAGCTGTTCTTTTGTGGTCGAGAACAGGAAATAGCTCTGGTCTTTCGATGCGTCAGCGGCCCTTCGCAGCTCCGGCCCGTTCGGGCCGATGGCGCGGCGGATATAATGCCCCGTCGCCATCGCCGCACCGCCGAGATCACGCGCCGTCTCCAGAAGGTCTTTAAACTTCACCTGCTCATTGCAGCGAACGCAGGGGATCGGCGTCGCGCCAGCAAGATAAGTGTCCGCGAAATCGTTCATCACCGCATCGGTAAAGCGGCTTTCATAATCGAGTACATAATGCGGGAAACCCATCGCTTCGGCGACGCGGCGCGCATCGTGGATATCCTGACCGGCGCAGCAGGCGCCTTTTTTCTGGATCGCCACGCCATGATCATAAAGCTGCAGCGTGACACCGACGACGTCATAGCCGGAAAGCTTTGCGAGCGCCGCCGTGACCGATGAATCAACGCCGCCGGACATCGCCACGATCACGCGCGCGCCTTCGGGCACGCCGAGGTCAATCCGCGGCGCGTCAATCGTTGATATGTCGGTCATGGCGTTCATTGCGGGGGGAACATAAGGATTGCGCGGGGCGAATGCCAGCCTCCGCACGCTATTCTTGTCTTCTTGCAAGCCCCCGCCGTTACTGGGGTTGCGCCAAATGTTGGACCACATTTGCCGGCCTGATCGGGGCTGGCCCGGCGACGGCGCACAAATCGCCAGCCTGGCGAATTTATTCAGCCAATCAAATCTATTCACGGGCGCAAACGCCATAAGCTCCGTACCGCTCCTTTCAAAGTTCAATTTCTCACTCGATAGAAAGTATAAGGCCGCCAAAAGCCGTGAGGATAACCTTTCACCAAATGCGGGATTCATGGAAGAATACCCTCTCAGGGTTGAATTTTTTGGGGGTGCTGCTCGCGGATAAGTTGCAAGAACTTTGCAAGCCATGATCTTCGTCATCCCGTGTGCCGCGCGGCATGAAATGACGCGCTGCTGGCACGGGATATATTCTGGCAAAGCCGAACCCGCCCGTAAGCGATCCCCCGGACCAGCGCAGCAGTGTTTCACACCGCAGCGCATCCGACGGCGGCGGAAAGCCCCCTTCCTCCGCCTCGTCGATCAGAACGTTTCAACCTTTCCCTCAACGCTCACAATTGGCGCAAATGCCGGTCACCCTATTGACCTTAATCTGGGGTCGTTGACGGGCGCCGCACGCGCAAGTCAGTTCAGCGCAGCGTCAACGAACGGCGGCGCCGCGGGATCGCTCACCGGCGTCGATATCGCGCGAAATGGCCGGGTTACAGAAGCTTTCTCAATCCGGCTGCGCCGCGACATCGAACAGATCGCGCTTGTAAACTTTATCAACGCCGAGGGACTCGTTGCCGGTCCCGGTTCAGTTTTTTAACAAATTCGAAAACAGGCGGCGTTTTTCCGGGCATTCCCCAATCGGGACGCGCCGGCGCGATTGAAACGCGCGCGATTGAAACCTCCGCCGTCGATATTGGTCAGGAATTTTCTACGCTTATTGAAGAATAGCGCGCTTATGCGGCGAGGATGAGAGTCATTACAATTGCAGACGCATTGTGGCGCGCGCTGACCCAAACCGCGTCATAAACACATTATTGTTCTGTATTGACACAATTTTGACGCGTTATTTTTTCACCAATAATCAACCACTTATAGAAGCTTTTACCATGCTGCTTAGCCGTTTTTTAAAAGCGCGCGCGCTAATGTCCTCGCCATCACCGTTGCGTATTAAGGGGATTGAGAGTTCTCATGACTGTCGTAGCAAACAATGCCGCGTCGCCTATCGAAAAAGACCCATATGTAATTGGGCCGGATGGAACGCCGCTTACACTAAAAGATCTGCCGCCGCCGAGCACGAAGCGCTGGGTAATTCGCCGCAAAGCAGAAGTTGTCGCCGCTGTCCGCGGCGGTTTGCTGACGCTTGAAGAAGCGTGCGAGCGCTATACGCTGACGGTAGAAGAGTTTCTTTCCTGGCAGAAAGCAATTGATCAGTTTGGCCTGCCGGGCTTGCGCGCAACCCGCGTGCAGCAATACCGCTAATCCCTCCTTAACTTTTCGGACATTCGAACAACCCGCGCGCGACCCGCGCGGGTTTTTTTCGTGCGCCAAATCGGATGCTCCACTGGCCCGGCCCCTTAACCGTTACATGGCCTTGAGCGAAAGAATGCGCCCCGCCGGCCACGGGCCTTAAAGGGCGCGGCCAAGCGTGAACCTTTGTGCTTTCCCAAAACCAGTTTCACCCCCATACTAGGCGGAGAAAGCTCGGTATGATCCAGAACAGGGCGTAGAGCCCAGGGTTTGCGTAGTCATGATGAAATTCATCGCCTCCGACCTTGATGCGGCGAAGCGCAAGGCGCATCGGGCGTTGGGAGAGCAGGCCTCCATCATTTCCGTGAGGGAGCTGCCGAGCGGCGACGTAGAGGTGACCGCATCGGACAAGCCCGCGCCCTCCGCGCCGGAACCGGCGCCGAAGGCGCAATTCGCCGGCGCGGCGAAAGACGCCGTCGATGAGGGACCGTTCAAAATGGCGGCGGGCGCACGGCTCAATGAAGCGATTGAACACAGTTTTTCCGAGGACGCGCTCTCGCGGTTAAGCGGCGCGCTTACCGGCGGCAAGGCCGCGCCGCGTTTCGACATGAGCAACGCGACCGTGCGGGCGATGGCTGAAATTCTGGCGCCCCACGGCGTCGGTCAAAAACTCCTCGCCGCTCTCGTCAACGGCGCAAAAAATTCAACGATCGACGAAGACCTCTACCGTCTTGAAGCAGCGTTCGGCGAAGCCTTTTCATTCGCGCCTTTGCATTTTGCGCCATCGGCGCCAATCATGCTCGTCGGGCCGACCGGCGCCGGGAAAACTTCCTGCGCGGCGAAGCTTGCAGCTTCCGCGTCGCAAAACAGCGCGCCTGCGCTGATGATGACCGCGGACACCGGCCGCGCCGGCGCCGTTGAGCAAATAAGATCTTACAGCGAAGCGCTGGGCGCGGATTATTTCATTGTTGAATCGCCGCTCGACGTGCAGAAAATCATGCGCAGTCAACGGCCCAAAGGCGCGGTCATTCTCGATACGCCCGGCGTCAGCCCCTATGATGGCGGCGACGTCGCCGCGCTTAAAAGCTATCAGGACGCCAGCGGCGCCGAGCCGGTGCTCGTCCTGCCGGTGAGCGGCGACGCGGAGGAATATATCGACTGGGCCGGCTCCTTTAAGGAGATCGGCGTGCGGCGCTGCATCCTGACGAAGTTCGACGCGACGAAAAGGGTCGGCGCCGGTCTCTGCGCCGCCTATGAAAGCGACCTGGCGCTGGCGCATTTTTCCGAAACGCCGTTTATCTCCGAAGGGCTTCTCACCGCGACGCCTGAATTCCTCGCCCGCCGCCTGATCGCCAGCCGGCCAGGCAGGATAGGCTGATAAGAAAAAGCGGGCCCCGAAGGGCCCGCGAAATTTTACTCAACATACTTTCTTATTACTGAATTAGCGCAAATGCCCCCCAAGGCTTGGCGCGCGGACTTATTTCGAACCCAGCATCGCGACGGGGTCCACCGATTTTAAATTCTGGCGAATTTCAAAATGCAACTGCGGCGAGGACACCGCGCCGGATTGGCCGACCTTCGCGATCACCTGACCCTGGCGGATCTTGTCGCCTTTTTTGACCAGCATTGAATCATTGTGGGCGTAGGCGGTTACAAAACCGTCCGCATGCTTCACAAGCAACAGATTGCCAAAACCATCGAGTTCCGAGCCGCGATAGACGACCTCGCCATCGGCGGCGGCGCGCACGGGCGTGCCTGAAGGGGCCGCGATATTAACGCCGTCATTGCGCCGGCCAAGATCTCCCATCCCGTAGGAAGCAATGACCTTGCCTCTCACCGGCCACTCGAACATGGCGTCAGGCGATTTCGATTTGGGCGCCGTGTAGGAGACGGTCTTGGCCAGTTCCGCAACGCTTTGCGGTTGTGCTTTTACCCGCGCGGGCGCGGTTTTTGGGGCGCTCTTTCTCGCCCGACTGTTTGCCGCATAAAGGTTGGCGTCCATGCGCGCCTGCGGGAGCAGCAATTGCTGGCCCGGACTGAGATCATAGGGCGGTAGAATGTTGTTCGCTTGCGCGATGGTTTGCACCGGCACGCCGGCGCTGCGCGAAATCGAGTAGAGCGTGTCGCCCTGGCGCACCTGATAAAGCGCGTCCTGCGCCACAACTTTGCGCACCGGCGCCGGCTCGGCGGCTAGTGTCGCGCTTTTCGGCAGCTTCAATGTTTGGCCAATCGACAGCGCATATGGCGCCCGCAACCGGTTCACCGCAATGATCGACTTTGGCGGCACGTCATAGCGCCGCCCGATTGCATAAACCGTGTCGCCGGGACGAACGACAATATCGCCGCGCCGCACCTGCCTGGCTGGTTGCGAGGCTCGCGCGTTATTTTCCCGCGTCCCAGTCTCAGATAAATAGATCGCCGAAACCGGCTGCAGCGCCACCGGCTCAACATCTGCGGCCGGCGCTGCGCGCGGCGGCGAACCCCGGCGCGCTTCGGCTGCTTGCTGGCGGCGGTAAGCATCGTTTTGCGCATTGTAAACTTGCGCCTGACGGGCCGGATCGGCGCCGTTAACAACGGCCGCCTTGCGCTGTGCGCTGCCATGCGACTCGCAAGCAGCAAGCGCTAAAACTGAAGATGTGATAACTGCCCAACGCACTAACATTGACGCCCCTTCCCAAATAATTCCGCCTAAGCGAATCAGGGTGACGTTTATCAACTTTGGTTAACAACTCGTTAACATGATGCAATCGAGCTGAAATGTCAGGACGTTTTGGCTGGTCCGTTGAGCGCTTTGCCAAGCGTCGCCTGCGCGCCCGCATGGGTCAGCGCAAGATGCAGCGGCGTTATGGAGATACGCCCCTCGTAAATCGCCCTGATGTCGGTGCCTTCCGGCGGATCGGAAAGTTGCCCGGAATAGCCGTACCAGTAATAGGTTCCACCGCGCAGGTCTTTGCGCTCTTCGGCGAACAGCTGGACCGCGTCGCGGTGGCCCTGGCTCGTGACTTCGATGTCGGTGATCTCATCCGGCTTGCAGTCAGGGAAATTGATGTTGATGACGACGTCGCTCGGCCAGCCTTCGGCGAGGAGACGTTCGACGATCGCGGGCCCGTGCGCTTCCGGCGTTTCCCAGCGCGCATTTTCACGCGCAAACCGCGCGAGCGACAGCGCGATCGAGGGAACGCCCATGGACATGCCCTGAAAGGCGGCGGCGATCGTGCCCGATACGGTGACGTCTTCGGCGATGTTCTGGCCGTTATTGACGCCGGAGAGAATGAGGTCGGGCTTTTTGTCTTCCATGACTTTGGTCATCGCCATCATCACCGCATCGCTCGGCGTGCCGGTAACGGAAAACCGCCGGTCTTCATATTTCCGGATACGCAGAGGGTGCGCGAGGGTCAACGCGCGCGCGGCGCCGGACTGTTCGTCCTGCGGCGCGACCACCCAGACATCGTCGGAAAGCGCCTGCGCGATCTTAACGAGGCTTTCGAGCCCCCGCGCGTGAAAGCCGTCATCGTTGGAACAGAGAATTCGCATACTACTCGCCAGTTGCTATGTTTAGGGGGTAGGCGTCGCTTCGATCAGCGCAACCCACGCCGATTCAAGTTCTTCCATGGATTTGCCAACGGCGTCTTTCGGCGCCATCCCGTGATAGATCTTGAAATAGGCGTTCAGCCCATATTTCTCGATCAGAAATTGGGTGAATGCGCCTTCTTCGAGATAAGCAAGCTTACGCGAAATCGGTGTTTCACGATTTGCGCGAACCGCTTCTGCATCGGCTAGGGGCACAAGGCTTCCATGTTCAACGGCGGCAACGGCAACCGCGACATACAAATCCTGCCTGAAGTTCGGATAATTCGGTTCATAGCCAAATCTATGCTGGAGATAGACAGCGAGCCCGTCGTCAAAAAAACGATCCCTGTTCTTACGGTTATAACTCGCCGCCAGCACATGAGTGACTTCATGGACGATGCCGAGATCGACACGCTTGTCTTTGTCGCCATTGTAAAGGTTCAACACCCGCGCTTCGGGCAGATAGATATTTGACCTTTCCTGGTACGGACCGAAGCGTTCAGGATCGATATAGACCGTCAGCCGCTCACTATAGGGCGGGCCTTCATAGCTCTCCGCCTGCGCAAGATAAGTCCGCACCAAATTGAGCACGCTTTGGACGCGGTCAGCGACCATCTCGGCTGCGGCGACAGGCACATCATCGCGATATTCGACAGTGAGGTCATCGCGCTCCACCGTTTCCGAATGGGCGTTCCCAGCAAAACCGAATAACGGCGCGATAACACAAACAGCGCACTTTGCTAATCTAAACATCACGGCCTCTCAATCCTCTCAAGCCCGCCCATATAAGGCTTTAAGACATCCGGGATCGCGACGGAGCCGTCCGCCTCCTGATAATTTTCCAAAACCGCAACCAGCGTGCGCCCCACCGCGAGGCCGGAGCCGTTGAGCGTGTGCACGAATTTCGGCTGCTTCTCGCCTTCCGCCCGGTAGCGCGTGTTCATCCGCCGCGCCTGAAAGTCGCCGCAGTTAGAGCAGGACGAAATCTCGCGATATTGCCCCTGCCCCGGCAGCCAGACTTCAATGTCGTAGGTCTTTTGCGCAGAAAAACCCATATCGCCGGTGGAGAGCACCATGGTGCGATAGGGCAGATCCAGTTTCTGCAACACCGTCTCGGCGCATTCAGTCATGCGCTCATGCTCGGCCTTGGACTGCTCCGGCGCCGTGATGGAAACCAGCTCCACCTTCGAGAACTGGTGCAGGCGGATCATGCCGCGCGTATCGCGCCCAGCAGCCCCCGCTTCCGACCGGAAACACGGCGTCCAGGCGGTGAAGCGTAGGGGAAGCTCCTCGCCAGCGAGAATTTCTTCGCGAACGATATTGCTGAGCGGGACTTCGGCGGTTGGGATGAGCCAGCGCCCTTCATGCTGGGTATTTTTTACTAGCTCATTTTTGAATGCATCGTTGAATGGATCTTTATTAGGAACTTTATCCAAAACAGGTAGTGACACTGCAGTTACATTCCGCAGTCCGTCTATGGAATTCGCATAAAACAGATCGTCTGAGAATTTCGGCAACTGTCCTGTCCCGAATAACGCATCCCCTCTTACAAGAAGCGGGGGCTGGCATTCCGTATAGCCAAACTCGCCCGTATGCAGATCAAGCATGAAATTGGCGATGGCCCGTTCAAGCCGCGCAAGCTGGCCTTTCAATAACACAAATCTTGAGCCGGACATTTTCGCCGCAGTCTCGAAATCCATCTGACCGAGCGCCTCGCCGAGATCGAAATGCTCTTTTGCGTCGTTCAGGCGGCGCGGCTCGCCCCATTTGCGGATTTCGACATTCGCCGCTTCGTCTTCGCCGTCGGGGACATCTTCAGCCGGCAGGTTCGGCAAGCCGGAAAGAAGATCGCGGATCGCGTCCTGCTTCGCCTTCTGATCGGCCTCCGCCGCCGGGAGCTGTTTTTTGATGTCATCGACTTCCGCGCGAAGCTTATTGAACAGCGCGTCATCGCCTTTGGCCTTCGCCGCGCCGACCTCTTTCGAGGCCGCGTTCCGGCGCGCCTGAAGATCGTTCATGGCTTCGGTAAGTTTGCGCGCTTCGGCGTCGAGGGCGAGGATCTCTTGGGCGCGGGGGCCTGCGCCGCGACGGGCGAGACCAGCATCGAAGGCGTCAGGGTTTTCGCGGATATATTTGATGTCGAACATGGGCGCTGATGTAGCGGCGTTACGCCTTATGGTC
>Ga0209633_10004308_pt1 | contig 12822 bp, 10 predicted proteins | sample Cruoilmetagenom1_FD_187290 | JGI IMG/M metagenome (GOLD analysis project Ga0209633, IMG submission 187290) | Oil polluted marine microbial communities from Coal Oil Point, Santa Barbara, California, USA - Sample 1 (SPAdes) (version 2) | ecosystem: Environmental > Aquatic > Marine > Oil seeps ... | reverse complement strand
TTTTGTATCTTCGTTTTCAAAGCAGAACTTCGTTTAGCAGGGCGTTAGCTGCAATTAAAACCAACATTAATGAAAATAGATGCAATTCTTTGGGATTATGATGGAACTTTGGTAAACTCTGTACCAAAGAACATTGACATTACCAAACAGATTCTTTCCGTTGTAGCACCAAGATTTGCAGGGGAAAATTTACCAAATTATCTGAAAAGTGAAAAAGAATATCACATAGCAAATCATCAATCTAAAAATTGGCAAGATTTATATGTAAATTATTATGGGCTGACAGAAAAGGAAATGTTAGAAGCGGGAACAATGTGGACTGAATATCAACTCAAAAATTCAACACCAGTAGAATTATTTACTGAAATTAAGCAAACTATAAATCAAATTCACTTACCTCAAGGAATTTGCTCGCAAAATTCTTCTGAAAATATTAATCGAGTTTTGGAAGATAATAATTTAAGCCAGAAATTCAATTCAATTATCGGATATGATGATATTCCTAGCGGTGCTCAAAAACCTTCAGCATTTGGTGGAATAAAATGTTTAAAACAACTATTTAAAACTACACTTAACAAAAGTATTGTTTTTATAGGTGACCACGAAGGAGATGTAGAATTTGCAAGAAACATAGAAAAGAAATTATGTGGAAATAGTAAGGTAATTTCAGTAGTAGCAAAATATAGTGGAACGAAAACAAAATCGTGGAATTACAAGCCAGATTTTGAAATTGAAAACCCGACTGATTTGTTGGAAATAATAAATAACTACCGCTAACACGGTATAAAATTAATAATTTATTTTTGTGTATAATTCAATGGAAATAATTAGACATACCAACTCATACCGATTAACTATATTTAAATTTTTGAAATATTATAATTAGTCCTCATAATATTATGAGGACTAAATTCTTATAATATACCTCTATGATAAGAATGACAGACTATGTGTGCAATAAAGGTATTATTTTTATTCAATCAAAACTTTAGATATCAAACCTTCAGGATTAATTTTGCTATATTTTAATATTTTATCTGGAACTACAGCTTCAAGGGGTATTCCACCATTAGGGCGCTCTAGAATAAATCTTGGAGTAACCATTTTCAATTTACTGTTCTTTAGAACCATGACTTGTGTTCCACCGGTTTGACCACTTTTACCACCTGTAGGTTCGCCTACCAAGGTCGCGAAATTATAATCTTGTACGGTATTAGCAAATAAAATGGCAGACGAATAAGTATAAGGCCCTATTATAACAGATACTTGTCCGTTAAACTTATAAGGTGTGGTTTCATTCACAGGAATGAATTTGTCAAGATCACCATTTACTACACTACCAACAACTTCACCTTTATCTCTAGAATTAGCTAGGACTTTTACTCTATATTTTGAACCCCATCTATATGGCTTATCCGCAATATATTTTAAAATACCTTCCATCCAGTTATCATCATTACCACCACCATTTTCTCTTACGTCAATTATTAAGTGCTTCACATTCTTCTCTTTTACTGTTTTAAAAGCATCGTCCATAAAATCTAAATATTCCTTACGATTTTTCCAGTAAAAAGAACCGACAGTCAATAAAGCATTTTTTTTATCAATAATGTCAAAGCTATAATTATCATTAAAATGCTCATCAATCTTCATGTATTTTGGCGTTTCATTTGACCCCTTAGTATGTAAAGTGAATTTATTGCCATTAAATTCATATTCGATGTCAAACTCCTTTTTTTCACCATATAATACAAGATAAGAACGACTAAATCTTCTGGCTAAAAGTGCTTTTTGCTGAGTCTTACTATCAGCATTTAGGCGAAAAAATAAATCTCCAAGAATGGTCTCAATGGGAACTTTATTAATTTTAGTTATTTTAAAAGATGTATATTTATTTGGAGAATACGTACCTAAATCACTCCTAATCAGTAAATTATTTTCATCAAAAACTACTTCAAAAGGAAAAAGAAGTCCATCGTTTGCCAAAAAATTGGTTAGATAATTAGATAAACCTCCTACTAACATATGACCATCTGATAAGATAGAATTTAGGGATGATATTTTACGTTGAAACTCTAATCCGGTCATTGGCTTTTTGATGTCTTGTTTGATAGAGTTGAAACTTTTGTAAAAGACATCGATATCCTTTATTGTATAAGATAAATCAGGATGCGTTTTATGAATAAAATCAAACCAATCATTTAAATCCTGCTTTAAATGATTAACTGATATTATAGAATCATATTTTATTGCATCATTTTGACTATTTAGGTTAAGAGACGTTATTAGTATTATTATAAATGTTAATATTTTATTCATTTTTTTACCTTTTATCTGATTAATATCTTTGTGATTATTTGTAAATGTGTTTTGCCCCTTTAGAAATTAAATGTGCTACAATCTCATTATGCTCTTGTTTTGACGCAGCTTCAAGTGCAGTCCCAAAACCTTTAGTATATAAATTCGCATCAGCTCCTTTTTCAATTAGTAATTTCACCGTTTGTAAATGACCATTTCTTGCAGCTGAAACCAAAGCAGAACCGCTACCATTAGTTTGTGCATTAATATTTGCGCCGTTTTCAAGAAGAAGAGCAACAACTCCATTATGTCCGTTTCTAGCTGCAGATATTAGCGCAGAACCATATGCATTATTTTGAGCATTAATATCGGCATCATTTAACAGTAAATATTTTATGGTTTCAATATGCCCGTTATGAGATGCTGCGATTAAAGCACTTCCATGATTTGTAAAGATTTCATTGACTCTTGCTCCTTTAGTAATTAAAAACTTTACGGTCTCAATATGCCCTTTGTTTGCTGCAATTATTAAAGCATTACCATATTTAGCAGATGAACTATTTGGGTTAGCTCCTTGTGCGAGAAAGTACTCAATGAGGTTTATATGATCAAAAGCTGCTGCTGTAATTAAAGGTGTTCCTTCCCCATTAATATTGCGCTTTATATCGCCCCCTTTGGAAATTAATAATTTGACAATTTCCAAATTACCAGTTCTAGTGGCTGCAGATAATGGTGTCTTAGCTTTTTCAACACGCCACTTTACACCATTTTTTGTATACTCGTCATAGCCAGGATTGATAGCTATGCAATTAGTATTTGTAGCACTTAAAGTTGCTTTCACCTTATTGATATCACCTGACCTTACAGCATCTAACAAACCTTTGCATTCAAGATTATTTACCAATACCGTGCTTGTCTCACTATTAAGTTCCGTTTCAACAGAATCATTCTGTGCCAATGCACTGTATGGTTTATTTAAAAAAAGTAGCACTGTAAAAAACAATGGCATTGCAAATGCGTACTTCCAATAACTGTGTGGATTTGATTTTTTCTTGTTCATTTTTAATATTCGTTGTTTGATTAATGATTGATTGTAATTTGTTGTAATGCTTAACGGTTTATTGAATGAAGCTATCTTTAATAGATTCATTTGATAACTATCTTTATCAGCAGTATTTGTATCTAAAATCAGGTTGTCAGTTTGGTATTCTATATTTTTTTCAACTTCTTTTCTAAATAGCCAAATCAACGGATTAAACCACAGAAGTACCACTGCTATTTCTGATAATAATAAATCAATAGTATGCTTTTTTTTAACATGAATTTTCTCGTGAGCGATAATTTGCTCATAGATTTCATGCTCATATTCATCGGGATTTATAAAGATGTAATTAAAAAAAGAACACGGTTCTTTTACAAAAGATGAATTGATAATTGTTCCATCAGTATCTCTGATTTTATCTTTACTTCTTATAATTTTAATTAATAAATTCAGCACTTGGGATATTAAATTGATAGACAAAACAATAACTCCAAATAAATATCCATAAAACAGCCAGTCTGTGAAACTAGTTTTTGAGCTCACTTCCATTACTTCCTCTGTTTTATTAACTCCAGAAGCATCAGTATCTATTGGCTTGTTTGTATCTAAAACTTCAATAGGTGTGGTATTTAAAATAATTGAATTAGAGTTATCATTTACATTTTGACTAATTGTTACCAAATTAGAAAATACACCTTGGTTTTCTATAAGTTTTGGAAGTGTCACAAAAGGTAAAGCAAACGTCAAAATCAAACCAAGAATTAAATATATTCTATTGGTTGCAAAAAAGCTTTCTTTTTCAATTACAGTTTTGTAAAACACAAGTACAGCCAAAATAACTACTAATGTTTTTAAAAAAGGTAGAATCATTATTTCTTGTTTTTATTAGATTTAATAACATTTATTAAATCTGAAAGTTCTTTTTCAGATAAGCTTTCCTCTTTAGCAAAATATGCAAGCATTTTTGGAAATGAGTTTCCAAAAAAATTCTTTTTAACACTTCCAAGACTACTGTCTCGATATTCTTCAAACTTAACTATAGAGCTATACAAATGTGTGTTTCCTGTAAGTTCGGATTTTAAAACACCTTTTTTAACTAATATCTTTACAATTGTCGCAACTGAATTATAATGTGGTTTAGGCTCGGGAAGTTCAGCAATGATATCTCTTATGTAAGCGGTTTCTCGTCGCCATATAATTTGCATGATTTCGTCTTCTCTTTTGGTCAATTTTTCCATATTTGAATTTTTATAAAAAGCAAAACTACTAAAACATTAGTAGTTCTACTAATTTTTTAGTAGTATTTTTCATATTCTATATCAGGGAATGAAAAAAATCTATATTATAAAGAATTAGTAATCGAATTAAACTATTGCCAAAGATGTGTATAAAACATAGCTATTATAGCCTTTCTAAATGATTTTTGTTTATATAGTAATACCGACAAGATTTTAAACTTAGATTAAAAAATAAAAGGTAAAACAAAATATAAAAATTCGGCTCTGTGTTAATCGGAAAAATTAGCGTCCTTTTACACGCTACGTTTTATACACAAGACCGTTGTAAAACGTTATGACCCGCCCTGAAATAGGTTGACTTAAAAAATGTTATTTATAGAATGAAAATTTAAATTTAAAAAATTTGTTAAAACAAATCTATACAAAATGCTGGAAATGAATTTGACTAGATTATTTGATTTCAGAGCCAAAGAGTAATCGTAGACTTGAGATGTCTAAGATTCCTCACCCGTAGTTTAGATACTATTTTGGCATGAAGTTTGTCTGTTACAATAATCAATAACTTTTGCAAATAGAATGCAAAAACAAACAATCAGTTAATGAAAAAAATTACATTATTATTTAGCGCTTTAATCACATTAATAATATTCGAATCCTGCTCAGGAGACGATACTATGATTGAATTTAATGATCCAAGTAATATTCTTGAAGAAGAATTAACTTATCTGCACAACGATAATATTAAAAAATGGAAGCTCACCAAATATTATTCTGCCTATAGAGATGATCAACTTGATACAGATTTAACAAATTGCTTTCAAGATGACACGTATATCTTTCTTGCTGATAACACTGCTAGTAACACGGAATTTGGAAATAACAGTTGCTATGCTAATTACCCAGAAGTATCCGATGAAATAAGTTCAGCTGTCTATTCATATTACCCAGATGCCCAAAGTCTTTATTTAGACTTTACCAGAGGCTATTATTCTTCTCAGGATAATACGACTTCTTTAACGCTGATTATTCTAAAGTGTATACTTCTTACCCCTGAAAAAATGATTTTCACAAATGGGGTAGAAAATTCTGGTATTGGATTGGTTTTTGAAAAAGTAGGCTAACTAGTCTTAACCTGATTGCTCTAGGCGGTAAAACTTGTATTAACTGTAAATTTATTTTAAAGAATCTATTTATTGAGTGCGTAGATTTGAAATAAAACGTTTTACAACAAAGGCTATAATCCATTGATTGGTTTGGTGTTAAACCAAAAGTTTATGTAAATTTACTCGGCTTGCTTCCTACTACGGAAAATTCCTATCACACTAAGGCGTGCTAGCGGAATTTTACTCGCAACGGAATCATAGCCTAAACGTTGTAGTGCATTTCAAAGAAGCCCTGTATTTTTTAGAATATCCTTTCACAGAGTAATAAAGTACGTTTACATATTAAAGTTTTTAAATAGTTAGCATAAGAGCAATTTTGCTTTGAATTTTAAAGCTAATATTTTGAAACGTATTATAATCTTATCAATATTCTTATTTTTTATATCTATATCATCCTCTGCACAAAACACTCAACTAAAGGGAGTTGTGGTTGATGCTGCCGCAAAAGAGAGAATCCCTTTTGCTACAATAGCAATTTATAATGAAACCGAATTAGTGGATGGTGTTTCTGCTGATGAAAACGGAAATTTTCAATTAAATTTAAATAAAGCATTCACATATCTTGAAGTTAGCTTTATTGGTTATGAAACACTACGATTGATTTTGTCAGAAATTGAAAATCTAAATGAAATAGTCATAGCATTAAAGGTTGATATTACTTCTCTAAAAGAAGTAATTGTTAAAGGTAAACGAACCACAACACAACTTAAAATTGATCGTAAGATTATCAATTTAGGAAGTGATATTCAGCAATCTGGTGTCAATGCCTTAGAAGCCTTTGACCAAATTCCAGAAATGCAAACTGATATTGGTACAGGAACCGTTTCCTTGCGAGGTAGTGATAATGTACATATTTTAATTAATGGAAAGCCTTCTTCATTAAATGCTACTGAATTATTACAGCAAATTTCTGCTTCCTCTATTGACCACGTCGAAATTATAACTTCGCCTTCGGCTAAACATAGCGCAGATGGTCTTTCGGGCATTATCAACTTAATCTTAAAAAAAGAAATATCTTCAGGATTGAATTTAGGGTTAAATACATCAATTGGTACTAGAAGACATGGTTTTGGTATTAATGGGAACTATAATTTTTCTTCAATCAATTTTCGATTAAACGTCTCAAAATCAAGCAGTAAAAAAACTAATAATCAAACTATAAATCGTCAATTTAGTAATGGCAATAATGAAAGTATTTTTACACCTTACAAGTTTGATGGTAATATTTTTAAAATTGCATCAGGATTAGATTTCTATATTAAAGATAAGCATGAATTTTCTTTTGGCATAGATTATACAGACGATTCGCATAATTACGAAAACAAATCAAATTATTTTAATGTAACAGGGCGTGATGATTATGAGTATTTGAGAGAGAATAGTCACTTTCATTATGTAACTATTTTTAATGCAAACTATCGATTGAAATTTGATAACGACCAGCATTTTTTAGAATTGGATTATAACATAAATAGCAGTAATAACAATTATCCCATAACAGATTATGAAAATAATACACTCCTTTTTAATCAATTTTTAACTGAAGGTTTCGTACTACAATCTTTAGCGCTAGATTACACTTTCCCTGTTGGTGAAAGGCAACTCATAGAGTCAGGAATATCTAGAAATACTCAAGCTTTAGAAAGTCAAAATTTATTTACTCCTATAAACGATAGTGTTACAAATAATCAATTTGAATATGATGAATCCTTATTTGGCTTATATGCCTTGGGAAAATTCTCTTTGAATAAAATAAAAATACAAGCCGGATTACGTTATGAATACTTCAAGTCTGATTCAAAAAGTATTACCAATGATTTCAGATCATCCCAAAAGTTCTCAAACTTATTTCCATCCGTCCATTTTTCATATCCAATCAATGATGGCAATACGCTAAATTTAGGGTATAGTAAACGAGTTTCGAGACCAAATTTTCATCATGTTAATGCGTTTCAAATTGTGAGTCCTCTTTTTATTTGGGAATATAATCCAAATATTACACCCGAACTTAGTGACAATATTGAGTTTAGCTATCAGAAAAGTTCTGAAAAATTCAATTTTGGAATAACGAGCTTTTATCGTCATAGAAAAAATGTCATTTTATGGGCAGAGTCTTCAGTCAATGATATGCAGGCATTTCGTTATGAAAACTCAGGAAAATTTAATTCTTTCGGCTTCGAAACAATATTAAAGTATAAGTTAGCCTCCTTTTGGGATTCAAAACTTTCCACAAATTATTATTTCACTAAAATAAATCAAAGTTCAACAGTAACCTGGGACAGAACATTTTCTTCTAATATTCAGTTTAAAAACACATTTAACATTGGTAAAAATTTCACAACAGATATAACGTATCTTTATACTCCTAAACGTCAAAGTACATTTAGCTATGTACAAGCTAGAAATAGATTAGATGTCGCTATAAACGGACGATTTTTAAAAAATAAACTTTCTGTTAGCTTAAGAGTAGTTGACATCTTTAATAACAATCTTTTGAACCAAACAAGTAAAACTAATAATCTGACTCAAAACACTATTTGGGATATTCAGTCGCAAACCTTAAATTTTTTATTTAGTATAAATTATAAATTATTTGAAAATAAAAAGAGATTCAGAAGTAGAAAAGATAGAGAATATAATGAAACTCCTATTGATTAAATTTCACAAAAATGGCAGCTACAGTATTTAAAGAGATAACACTACTTAAAAAATTTGAAGCTAGAGAATCATTATTCCATGTTGGTTTTTGGTTAATCTTTTTGTTATTTCCGTTTTTAAAATCTGTTGGCAGAGAGACACCATATCATTTTTATAGTGAATTGAATGATTTATTTTTTGGAATGGTTGTTTTTTATGTGTCCTACTTGTTCTTTTTTCCATCTAAAAAGAAACTGCGAAATACATTATTGTTATTCATCCTTTTTTGTACCGTTGGCTATTTGAATTTAAAAATTCATAATTGGCTATTTAAAGGCACCCACTCAGCTTCTTTTTTAAGTTATTATGCAATTGGTTATATATCTACTTATACAATTTTGTCATTATTTGCCTATGTACTATACTCAATAAAGGAGTTATACCGAAAGCAAGCTGCTTTAGAAGATGCAAATAAAAAGAAACAGCATGCAGAATTATCAGGATTAAAGTCCCAGATCAATCCGCATTTTTTGTTTAACACCTTGAATACTATTTACTCCAGCGCATTAAAAAAAGATGATAAAACTGCTGAAATGATTCTAAAATTATCTGATAGTTTTAGATATGTTTTACACGAAGGTAAAAACGAGTATGTTTCTTTAAAAAAAGAAATCGAACATTTAAAAGATTATGTCAGTTTACAAGAAGAACGTCTTTCAAGTAAACTAAATATTGAATTTTCTACTGATATCGATAACTACAAACAAGATATTGCGCCATTGTTATTAATTTCATTTGTAGAAAATGCGTTTAAATATACAAGTCTTTTAAGAGGTTCTCAACATCTCATAAAAATCAGAATTACATTAAAAGACAATGCATTTTCTTTTTACTGCGAAAATCCTTTTAATGAAAATGCAGAAAAGGATATAGACGCTAATTGGAAAGAAAGTGGTATCGGTATTGCCAATACTAAAAAACGATTGGAATATTTATATCTAAACAATCATCAATTACATACAGAAAACCTTCATAACCTTTTTAAAGTAACACTCAATATTCAATTATGATACATTGTATAATTTTAGAAGATGAAAAACCAGCACAGGAAGTGTTGCAGCGTTATATTAACAAAACTCCCTTTCTAGATTGTATTGGCATTTACGAAAATGGATTGGATATTACCCAAGATAAACTACAGCAAGCTGACATTTTATTTCTCGATGTTCAATTACCTGAATTAAACGGGTTATCCTTTTTAAAAACAATTGACAATCCACCAAAAGTTATTGTAACCACCGCTTATGCCAATTATGCCATTGAGGCTTTTGAAGAAGCTGTAGTGGATTATTTGTTAAAACCTTTTTCTTTCGAACGTTTTTTCAAAGCAGTAAACCGAGTTAGAAACAATATAATTCATCAAAAAAAGGAAATTGATAAAAATCTATTTTTATATTCAGATAAAACCTTGTACAACATAAATATTGATGAAATCTTATTTTTAAAAGCAGAAATTGATTATGTAAAAGTAGTTACGGCAGTAAAGAGCATTTTAATTTTAGATAGTTTACGTAATTGGAATGAAAAATTGGAAAATTTTAGATTTATACAGATACATCGTTCGTATATTATTAACATTGATAAAGTTACCAAGATTTACGGAAACCGAGTATTCATTGATGATGAAGCAATTCCTATTGGTAAAAAATATAAGGAGATATTTATGAAAACGATTAAATGATGATTTAGAAATAAAAATGCACTACAACAAGCAAAACTGCGTTTGACAGGTCATTGTAGTTAATTAAAAGAACACAAGCAATGAAAGAAAGCTTATCATACTATATTACTTTATTCATTATTAAGCTAAAAGGCTTGAAAAGAGATTTCAGTAAAGATCCTATAGATTTCAAAAAAATAAGAAGAGAGGATATCCATCACCCGAAAGGCAAGTTTTTTAGAAAAAATAAAACACATAACTTTAAAATTTCAAACACCTTAATTACTGAGGTAAAACAAAATGAAACTTCCAATGAATTATTACTATTCATTCACGGAGGCGCTTTTATTTCTGGTCCTGCAAAACATCATTGGGATACTATACAAGAAATTGTTAAACAAACAAATCATACAATTTGGATGTGTGATTACCCAAAAGCCCCTGAAAATGGAATTCTAGAAATATCAGAAAACATAGATTTAGTATATAATACAGCATTAGAAAAGTATCCAGCGAAACAAATTACATTTATTGGCGATTCAGTAGGAGGAACTTTAATCACAGCCCTAATTCAAAGATTAATTCAAAAAAATATTGAATTACCTCTTAAAATTATCCTTGTTTCACCAGTTATGGACGCCACTATGTCTAATCCTCAAATAGACAAAATAGATGAAATTGACCCTATGCTATCTAAGGTTGGAGTATTAAGTGCTAAAAAAATGTGTGCTGAGAACAATGATTTAAAAAATGTAATGATATCTCCTATAAACGGTAGCTTTGATAAATTTCCTAACACAATTTTATTTTTAGCTAAAAACGATATTACTTACCCTGATCAACAATTAGCTGTTCAAAAATTAATTAAGGCGAAAATTAATATTGAAGTAATTGAAGGCGAAAAAATGCCCCATATTTGGCCATTTTTACTCGTTATGAAAGAAGCAAAAACAGCTTTAAAAGAAATAATAAACAGATTAAACAACTAACCACAACAATGCTAAACCAAATTGCATCAGTAAGTGTTTACTTTATACAGCTCCAGCTGACAGGCTTAAGCCTTTAACGAGACATAACAATAGCTAAAAGCAATTTGGCTCTACTTCTTGAACTCCCAATCTAATAAATTTAACAACTAACGGTAACTATGCTATCTAGTCGGTAAACAATAATTTGAGACCTAATCATCAACATCGGTCAGATTCTCAAATCATTGTTGCTTAAATTTATTATCTTTTCGTTCTTTAAAAAGAATTGCGTTTAGCAGGTCGTTGTACACAAGTTGTAAAACTAAATCGACAAATAATTGAGCTAAATATGAAAAGACATTTCCCTCAAACTTTATAACTTTGAGTGTAAATACAAGATGATATTAGACTACAAAACATTCGACTTATTTGACAAAATGCTTTTTGAAACGGTAGTGTTAAAATCACCATTCAAAAAGCCTAATCCTATGAGAGACGAAGCTTGCTTTTTATATGTTATCGAAGGAGAATACGATTCGATTTCTGAGCAGGACAAATTAAAAATTAAAGCAGAAGAATCTGTCTTGATGAAGTGTGGAAATTACTTATCTTCAATGCCACAGATAAAATCTAAAAATAATTATCAAGCATTAGCGATACATTTTTTTCCCGAAGTACTTCTAAAGGTTTACGAAAACAAGTTGCCAAAATTCTTAAAGGAAAAGCCGTCAAAGAATATTGGAATGGCTAAACTTAACAGTGATGTTCTTATTAGAAAATACATTGAAAGTATTTTGTTTTATTTTGAGAATCCTGACTTGGTAAACGAAGAAATTTTAATATTAAAACTAAAAGAAATTATTCTTTTACTTAATCAAACCAAAAATGCACCTGCTATTCGGACAATACTTTCCAATTTATTTAATCCAAACTCTTACTCTTTTAGAGATGTTGTAGAGGCGCACTTTTATTCAAATATTACTTTAGATGAATTGGCACAATTAACAAACCAAAGTCTATCGACTTTTAAAAGAGAATTCAAAAAAACATACAATTCTGCTCCAGCCACATATTTGCGAAATAAGAAATTAGAGAAATCTATTGAATTACTTACTACTAATTTGCGAACTACAGATATCGCTTACGAATGTGGCTTTAATAATGTTTCTCATTATTCTAAAACGTTTAAACAACGTTATGGTATTTCTCCCTCTTTTTACAAAATGGCCCATTTCGAAAAATCATTGAACTAGTTATAAAACAAGTTCTCTTCATTCTTTATCACTTTTGTATCATCAATTTTTAAATGATATAAAATGAAAACATCTGCAAAAAAATTAAGTATTGTGCTATTAGTGTTATTTATAACTTCCTATAATTCTTCAGCACAAAAAAATCAAGAAAACAATAATTTATTAAACTTAAAAAAAATGACAACACAAAAAAACGAAATCGTAAATGTATCTTTCTTCTATTTAAAATCAGGTCAAGAAAAAAAATTCGAAAAAATTCGTAGTAGAGGAAATGTATTACTCGAAAAATATGGAGCAAAAATTGAAAGAGTTATTAAACCGACTATGATTGCTGAAGGAACTTTAGACTTACCAACAGAAATTCATTTTGCATCTTATCCCAATATTGAGGCCAAAGAAGCGTTTGACAAAGATCCAGAGTTTTTAGAGTTAAAAAAAGACTATGTTGCTAGTTCTGTAGAAAAGATGTTCGGGTTCATTACTAAAAATGATAGTATGGATTA
>Ga0209633_10004306_pt1 | contig 12823 bp, 7 predicted proteins | sample Cruoilmetagenom1_FD_187290 | JGI IMG/M metagenome (GOLD analysis project Ga0209633, IMG submission 187290) | Oil polluted marine microbial communities from Coal Oil Point, Santa Barbara, California, USA - Sample 1 (SPAdes) (version 2) | ecosystem: Environmental > Aquatic > Marine > Oil seeps ... | reverse complement strand
ATAATTAAAAAGATTCCTTTCAAAGTCGATCGTATAATTATCATCATCATTAAATGCCCCGGCATCAATATCGGATTTTTGATCGGTTTTTTTAAATGAAAGAAAAGCATCTATTTTGTTTGTTGTATATCCCGCTTTACCAATAATGTCAAGCTTTTCAAAATTATCCTTATCAAAGTTTTGGAAAGCGTTTGGATCAGTTGCATTGTTCACAGTAGCATCAATCCCATTAATCTTTGAATTATAAATCTCACCGCTAAAATAGAATCCATTAATATCTGTATAATTTAAAAGTACGTTTTCAGATATATCACTGGAACCGTCCCCGAAAGTTCCGGTTCTCAAATTAACATCTACATTAAAACCGGGTTTCATATTCTTTTCAGTAATAAAATTAATTACTCCGCCGATTGCAGAACTACCATAAAGTGTAGAGTGTGAACCCCTGACCATTTCAATTTTTCTAATGTTGGCTAAAGAAAGCTCCGAAAGGTCAACAGCATTTTCAACTCCGGAAGGATCGGTTATTCTTAATCCGTCTATCATAATAACGGTTTGGTTTGAATTGGCACCTCTCATAAAAATTGACTGTAATGATCCCGGTGTTTGTCCGTTGCCAATTATGTTAATTCCTTCTTGTGATGTTAAAATATCCGATGGGGAAAGATAAATGGAATTTTTTATATCGTTTTTTGAAATAACCGAAACACTTCTTCCTATATCGGAAATCGGTTTCTCACTTCGTGTAGCGGTTATTACAACCTCATCAATTTTGTAGTTTTTTAGTGAGTCGGTTTGTGCGAACGTACCGGTTCGCGAGAATAAGAGTAATCCTAAAACAATCACCATGATTGCAGGATTTTTTTTCTCTTTTAGCATAATAAATCTCCTAAAATAAAAGTAAAAAAATCTGCAACAGGCATAAAAGTGAAAGAAAGATTTAAGAAGTAAGACTGTATGGCCTAAATCATTCCCGCTTTTTACCCGAAAGCATCTGAATTATTTTAATAACGGCAGGTCTTCTGACTTATCCCGACCGCCGGCTACCTTCCCATTCCATTTACGGAACAGTGGTTTGAAGTTGCCGATGGTTCTGACTCCTATTATCGGAGTCGGGACTTACAGCAGCGGGTACTGTTAAGGAATTTCACCTTATTCCCTTTTAACTCAACTGCAAGGTATGCAGCTGATGACCATTATTTTGTACACAAATATAGTTTGATATTGCCTTAGGGGCAAGGAAATTGTTTTTTAAACCTTTAATTTAAAAGTTCTTGCATATTAAGACTTCTTGTATTATATTAATTTTTAGTTGTAAATGGAGCATTAGAGGATAGACATTTGAGAACATCTAAAATTCTGATAAATAGAAACTATTGTTCGAATTGCCAAAATAAGCAAAACGGCACGGAAAGATTGGAGGTGTTTATATAAAATAGGCTAAAAAATTTATAGTTTTTAAAAACAAACAACATTCTGAACAGCTTATCAAAAAAACACTTCGAAAGATTTTAACTTTTAAATAAGAATATTTTTCTCTCAATTCAGGAGTGTATATAAAGAAAAATTAAAGAAGTAAAAGAAATATAAAAATTTAAAATTTTCTTTATGGAAGAAGCACATAAAAATTGAATGAAAAATTGTTCCGATGGATAAAAACTATTATAATATATTCACGTGACTAATTGAGGAACTAGCATCAGAAATTCAGGTAAATGTTGTTATCTTATCGTAAATACCTGAAGTGAAAACTATTAATAATTAAGATTTTAAATATCAGGTTCGACTCAAAGATTTAAATTCTGGAAAAAGTACTAAATATTTGATAATTGGTTTGCTACTTATTTAAAATAATTAAGTTAATATGAGATATAATAATTTAGATATTTATAGTATACTTAAGCCCTATGTAAAAAGCATTAATGTAGAAGAAACATTTAATGTAGCTAATGACATAAATTGCTTTCCCACTATTGTATTGCCAACTTCCACTATTACATTGCTTTTTAATTATGGAGATCCATTTATTCAAATAAAACGTGGTCAAAAGACGATTTTGCCACGGTTTTATATTGCAGGTCAAATGACACGTTCGATCGAAATTATGCCAGTAAAGAGTGCTAGAATAATAATAGTAATGCTTTATCCATGGGCTGCTTCTAAACTACTGCCTTTTCCTATAAATGAATTCACGGATCTTAATATAGATTTAGATTTAGTAATACGTTCCTCTGAGGTTTCAAGGATAGAAAGTAAACTCAAAGAGGCTATGAACCTTAAAGAACGTATAGATATAATTCAAGATTTTTTACTTTCTCTATTACATGAAGAATGTAATAGAGATCTGATTTATGGATCTCTTCAAAAGATGACATATTCTATTGGAAACGTAAAAATTGATCTGATAGCAGATAATTTTAACGTTAGTAGACGCCATTTTATGAGAAAATTTAAAGAGAAAATAGGACTTGCTCCCAAACTTTATTCTGAACTAGTGCGATTCAAATATGCTATTCAATATAAGAATCAAGGAATGGATTGGAGTGATATTACTTTTTATTGTGGATACTACGATCAATCTCATTTTGTTAAAGAGTTTAAAAAATTTACCGGTGTTTCTCCACAAATTTTTTTTACTGAATACTATGAGCGGGTATGTTGGACTTCCACTCCGCAACCACAAAGTTTTTTTGGATAAATTATGATTTAACCTAACAAATCTCTGTAAGGTAACTTAATGATCTAAAAAATTGTCCCATCTTTACAATACAATCACACCTTAGTTTATTATAATTAACCCGTAGTGTTCATTAACCATGAAAGTTTTATAAAAATAGGTGTGGTATCACAAATGATACAGAAATGCTTCATTACCCTTATACTATTTTAACTTTCGAATAATCAGAATTATAAAGCTAATATGGATATTAAAACTATTAGTTAAAAAAAGGAGCACAATATGCCTTATAAAATGGATATTTCTGATTTGTATCAGGATCCAATCTTAATACCCCTCGATCGAATTCCTTTTATTGAGCCCGCTGATCACACAATGGACATTGCGCTAGGACCTTATGTAGATAAAAAAATGCCTGCAAAAGAACTTAGCGAAGGAATTGCAAATAATCTTCCTATTCGAGTTATGGGAATTTTCGATCCACACTTCAAAAAGTATTGCGAAGTAAAAGGTTGGATATCAGAACCTTATAAAAAACGAAAACGAACATCAAGAAAGCGATTTAATTTTGAACGTCCTAAACTATATCGAGTTACTGAGCCAAAAGGTGTTGAGTCGCTTGTATTCACTGTAATGCCAGGATGGGAATATGTTCGTCAATATGGTTGGCTTGTAAGGCAGTATATGGATAAATATCAAAATGGTTCCTCCGAAAAACTCTTAGAAGTAACTTATTTTCCAGAAACTTGCAAAAGTTTAGCAATTTGGTCAGACCTTATTAATGATTCCCAGATTAGATCCGGCGATATTGTAATATTAGGTTATGTAGACGAATTTGCTGATATGCTTATCAAACATGGTTTTGATAAAATTGATTTTTATTATGACCCAGACAAAAGTATATATGGTCGGCACATATTATCTAACAGAATGGATCAAAGAGTATTATTACTTGGAGTTACTTATTCATATTGGGGTTCGATTGTTGGTAGGATTGCAGAGGCACTTTATGAGAAGGGGGCTTGTGAAATCATTTATGCTGCTAAATGTGGCACGCTGGCTGACCCAAAAGATATCTATAATCAATTAGTAATTCCCAGGTTCTATGCTCTTTACAGCGATGGAAAATTTGAATTTATTCGTAATGAAGGAAATATTTTAAGAGACATAAATGTACCCAAAATGACAGGATTGCATGTTTCGGTTCCAACAGTCGTAGGGGAATCTTATGTACAGAGGGAAGATTTACATCGACTTGGAGCAACAAGCATCGATGATGAAATTTCTCATATTGCAAAAGCTGCTGTAGCGATTGATGGTGGTACAGGCACTAAAGTAAAATTTGCATCGATGCATTTTTCTACAGATTATGTTAGGCGGAAAAGCGAACGCGGTCTTCAAACAGATCATGATCTCAGTACAGGGGGTACATCAATTGCCAGGGAACTTAAAAGAAAGATATTGTATAATATTGGTGAAAACCTTTATGCATATCTTTTCCGAACAAAATGTGATGGAGTAATAACAACACGACCTGCAATTGAAGAAATTAGAAAACTTCAATTAGAATTACCACGAATAACGTTGCCAGATTTGTCAATCGGGCAAGTTATTGAAGAACCAGAACGGCAATGGATTGATGTTGAAGATGAATGATATGAGAATAATATATAAGTGTGGCTGTTTAACAAGAAATTCTGAAGTGAAAATGAAAAATATACTACGTTAAGTTATTTGAAATTAGGAGAGAAATAAAATGCTGAAAATTGTAATAACGATTTTAGTAATATTATTTGTATCAAATGACTGTTATCCGCAGCCAAAATACTCGTGTTCTCATATAAATATCTCCGTAGACAGAGCAGTTTTCCTATTTTTTATTCCTAAGCAATTTTTTAACGCTAAACTCGAAATTTTTGTTAGCTATGGTTCGAATGGTACTTCCAAAACTCTAGATTCATTTACACGGCACTTGATCCAATTTGAAAAAGCTCATCCAATAATATTTTCTTCCATAAAAGATGTTATTGGTTCTTCAAGAGGGATTACTAAAATCTGGCTTTTTTCCCACCCAGACGTTTTCCTTGGAGGAGAAACTTTTAATGATATAGAAAACAAAGACAAATATTTCTTATCCGTAAAAGACTTGACCAAATTTCCAGATTGTAACCAGTTAACTGAAAAGCGTCGAAAAGCTCTAAAAAATTGGGTAACTACAAAGTGTATGGTTTTAGCACATGAGCTAATTGAATCGGTTAAAGGTAAAAGTCACTCAGATGGTATTGATTTCGAGAATAAGTTAAGAGTCGATATTGGAGTTCAAGATTTTAAAACTGGGCAGGGTAAGCTAAGGCATAAAGATCATTGTGATATTATTATACCAATTGGCGATAATTTAGAGCGCTTTCACCTTATGTCCAACTCAAACAGATTAAAAAAGATTAATTATCATTAATAATTTAAATTACTACTTAATTATAAACTATATTAAATTATAAGGGAAGATATGAGGTGTAAAATGATTTCCACAATGTTTTTCATCTTTTGCTATATGTTTTTTTTTGCTACTACAGTTAACAGCAAAACCAAAGAAACAGAAGTCATAATTCATCATGAATCTAGATATGTAACGATTAAAGTTTATGGTAGAGAGTCCAAAAAAATAAAAGGAAACGAAGTATTTATATCGCCCTCAAAAATTAGAATAAAGGTGATAGAAACTAATACCCCGTTCTATAAATACCAGTTAACAAAGAAGAAGGTAGAGGCCAAAGAGTTAAAAGCGCTTCAAACTTTTTTAAGTGACCTTGCGCCCTATTTGACAGATTTCCCAAGAACCTCTATCTCGATAAATGATGCAATTAAATTATTTAGTGTGCTACCTTCACCTGATCAGCTGCAAAAAAACCTTCTCGATAATTTAAGAGACAATCTAAATGAGTCCAACAGCAATATTAAAAAGACTTTGGGGCAGATTAATACTTTAATTTTTGATAATCGCAGCTTATTTGATACCTACATAAAAACAATAAACATGTTAGAACCTATTAGTTTAGCACCTAGTGATGCTGGAAGACAATTAAAGATTGAATTAAAAGATCGCTTATCGGAATCAAATTCAAAACCCATCCATTTAATACGAATTAAAGAATTGAAGGAGATGTATAAAAAACTTAATGATCGATTGCATAATTTTAAAAATAAACTAAATGTTTTTTATGAGGATAACCAAGATAATACTGAGTTATTACAGTTGGCTGAAGAATTTGGCCTACTAAGAGACCAAGCTATTAAAGCATTAAGTGAATCTCAAAAGGTATTAGTATCTGGATATGAAATTGAAAAATTAGTATTGAAAGCAATAGAGGCCAATGATAAAATAGAGCTTGAACCTTTTAATCTTGAGTGGAAGACCGGGAAGGAAATTACTATAAAAATTACTCACAGTGAAAATACTAATTTAGCGAGATTTGCTAAATTTAAACCTTATGAAGTAACTATTAATCTGCAACCTCGTTCAACTTTAAGACCCTCAGTCGGATTGTCCTTCATTTGGTCACAGTCTTCTAACTTCACGATATATGGTACAAAAGAGGTTGGAGAACAATTTGAAGTTATTGAATCTTCTACTCAGGATTCGCGTTTTACCTATGGACTTACACTGGGACTCCATTACGCGATGGCGAAAGAAGTTGACTTAGGAGTTGAATTATCAATCAATCCCAGTTCTGATGTAAAGGCATTTGGTGTTGGCGGTGCCATTTCTTTCTTTAGCATAATTAAAGTTGGTTTGGGCGCCCTATGGACTAAGCATTTCGAGTTAAAAAATCAACATCTGTTTGGTGATCTTTTGAATGATGCCGGAGAATTACAAACGAAGGAAACTTATGGCAAAGCCAATTTTTATTTAAGTTTTTCTATAATTGGTTGGCCTCCATTCACAAAAGAATAGGAGTTTGAAAAGGCATCAAAATTTGCATTGGAAGCTAACACTTGAATGTATTGGACACTTCTGTTTTAGCATGTTACTGCATATACAGAAATTGGTAAACATTTGAACTTAACTAGCTAAGTTTATTAGCAGTTACAAGTTTTCTTAGTATGAGTATAGACAAACAAAGTTCTCTACTACCATAAGTTCTGAAAGAAGATTATTATTTGTAATTTCTCAGTCTTAACTTTTAAAATTTTTAATAGCGTCACGAAAGTGATCGGCAGTTCTGAGTAAGATTCTCCAAATCAAATCTTTGTCTCACCAAATTAACTAAGTAAAAACCAACAAACTAAAATAGGTTGAAAAAATGCTGGGGACTTAATTTACAAAAATACCTTTGCATCTTAAAATAACTATACTTATTATCATTTTAATAATATTTTGAATAAAGATGTTTAAAAGCATTAAAAAGTTTTTCAATAAGAAGCCATATGGCTATTTGCCAATTTTTGGTTTTATTTCAATTTTAATTTTCGTATTCATATACCTTTTACTTTCCCTAAAGATTTCAAATTACTCTTCACAAAAAGAAATTGTAATAACCTATGCAGATAATATTTCTTTTGCGCATCAAAAAGTAATAGATAAATTCAATGAAGAATATAAAGGGAAAATAAGAGTTAAACCAATCGATTTACCATTTACAAAATTCAGTACTAATGAACGCAAAGAACTTTTAGCCAGGTCTCTGAGAAGTAAAAGTGATAAACTGGATGTGTTTGCCATAGATCTAATTTGGTCGGCAAGGTTTGCCCGTTGGGCTGAAAAATTGAACGATTACATCATTCCTAATGAATTAGACAGTATACTTCCCGCTGCCTTAAATTCATGTTTTTATAAAGATGAACTAGTTGCTCTTCCAAGTTATGTGGATATTGGAATGATGTATTACAGAAAAGATTTGATTAGCAGATTGCCAAACAGTAAAGAGATTGAAAAGAAATTAAAAGAATCAATTACATGGGAAGAGTTTATAAGCTTAAGTAAGAATTTTGATCCGAATGTTAATCCCTTTTACATTTTTCCAGCAGACAATTATGAAGGATTAGTTTGCAGTTTTATGGAAATACTTTTTAATAAGAATATTAATTTTTTTGAGAATGATTCAGTGGACTGGAGATCCAAAGAAATAAGATCAACATTAAAGCTTCTAAAAGACATGATACATAGTCACAATGTTACTCCTATTCAAGTTACCGAGTATAAAGATAACACATGTTACGAGCATTTTGTAAATCATCAAGGTGTTTTCTTAAGAGGGTGGCCAAGTTTTATGAAAGATAATAAAAATTTGTTAAGGTCTAAAAAGATTGATGATTTGCTTGAAACAGCAGCCTTGCCCCATATTTCCGGAAGTAAACCTAACTCCATTATTGGCGGATGGAATATTATGGTCTCTAAGTATAGTGAAAATAAAAAAGCAGCACTTGAATTTGTGAGATATATTTTAAAGGAAGAGTCTCAAAAAATTTTATATGAACATGGAGCGTACTTGCCAGTTCTAAAAAATATTTATTCTGACGAAGCATTTATGAAAAAAAATAAGGAATTAAGATATAATAAAAAATTATTGGATAATGGTATGCATAGACCGTTCTTGGAAAATTATACCAAAATATCGGATGTGATTTCTTATTACACCAATCAAGTTTTAAAAGGAAAAATTTCTGTTGAAACTGCACTTAATAATACAAATAGGTCCCTTGCTACCGGAGAGCTGATTTTAAGATGATACGAAAAAAAATAGCTGATAAATTTTCCAAGTATCATTTTGAGTTTAGACATTTAACGGTTCTAATCGTTATTCTTATTTCGTTCCAAATTATTCTTTCATTTATTCAAAAGTCTTCGTTACAGAGTTTTCTAGAAAAAACGCAGGAATGGTATCAACAAGATTCAGCAGAAAGAATGGCAAATTTAAGCACAACATCACTTGAGCTATTGGTAGGGAATATGGATAGTGATGATGAAAATAGCGATGAAGAAAAACAAAAAATCATTCAATCTTTTAATATAATTTTTAGTCAGCAACTTCTTGAACCAAATGTTGAAGAAACTTGTTTAATAATACTTAAGGATAATATTCCTGTAGTAATAAATGATGGGTATGAATTTTACGAATTTTTACATAACAAAATTACTGTAACAAAAAATTACTCTCAATATGAAAAACCTGTAGAATTATTTCTTACTAACAAACAAAAATTAATTGACAATCAAGAAATTTATTCTGTTTTAGATAATAATGAAACCTTTCATATCCTTGTTCCATTTGTTCCTTACGGAGAGTTTGTTGGTGTATTTTACATGAGAAACAAACCTAACTTTGAATTTATAACTTTAGAAGTTCTTTCAAGCTATGATGAAGTTGCATTGATTTATACTTCTCTTATCTTACTAGGGTTACTTGCAATGTATTACATCTCCTCATACACAGTTAAGGAGCGTGATGAAACTCAACAGTTATTTTACAAGGAAAAGGAACAACATTTAAAAGATAGTATTGAGCATGAAAAAGAATCTTTGTTTACAAAACGGATTTATCATACTCATCATAAAGCTGAAAAGGTAATGGGTTTTATAAAAGAAGATCTTAGGTTCTTAGACAACGAGAATATTGACTTAACAAGAAATCGAGTAGCTAAATATGCTAATTTTGTATCAAGGGTTATTTACGATATGAAATGGTATGATCCCCCGATTCAAACAATCAGAAACCAGGTATTTAACACGGACATCAATGAAGTGATTAAATTTTTGGTCGACAATCTTTTTTTGAGGTTATCCAAGAGTACTAATATTTTTGCATTCAATTTAGATTTGGATGAATCGATTCCAAAAGTACATATAAATGAATTTGTAATATGGGAAATTTTGGAACCTCTTTTTCAAAACAGTATAGATCATTCTACACAAAGAAAAATAACTATTAATATTGAAACAAGATTTGATGTTGATAATAAAAAGACCAAAATATATATTTCTGACGATGGGGTGGGAATACCAAATGAACTTCTTGAGTTAAATAATTCCGGAATTAAAAAAATATTTGTTGAAAATATTTCTTCAAAATCATTGGAAAAGGGTAATAGTGGGTATGGATGCTATATTGCTTATCAAATGGCTATATCAAGATGTGGATGGAAAATGGATGTAAAAAATTTAGACAGCGGCGGATGTAAATTTACAATTGAAATACAAAATTAAGGTAAAAAATCATATGGGAAAAATAAACATACTATTGATAGAAGATGAAGATTTTGATGCCCGGAGAGTCAGGAATACGATAAAATTGATGGGAAATAAAATTGAGATTAAGGGAATAGTGTCAAATGGAACTGATGCATTAGAAATCCTCAATGAAAAAAAGGATTTGTTTGATATTATTATTATGGATTATCAGATAGCCGGAGGTTTAAGAGGTGAAGAGTTAATTAAACGTATTAAAAAAATTAATTCAACATTACAAATAATTGTAATTACAAAATTAACTATTGATATGACTGATTTTGATTTTGCCAATAGATTAATTGAAGCAGGAGCTTTTTGGTATTGTACGAAATACCCTGGTGATATAGAAAATTATATTTATCAACCAACAGATTTTTTATTAAGCATTTTTAACGCTTACGAGAAAAAAAAACTGGAAGTAATAAGTAAGAATTCCGACAAGAAGCTAAATCAGAATATTGAGGAAATATTAAATCTAAAAAAAATAATCGGGCAAAGTTCTGAAACAATGAAATTGAAAGGTCTGATAAAAAAATATGCTCCTTCAAATGTAAATTTATTGATTCAAGGAGCTTCCGGTACGGGGAAGGAATTAGTAGCTAATAATATTCACTATCAAAGTCATAGGAAGTTAGAGAAATTTATTCCAATCAATTGTGGAAGTTTACCACATGATTTAATTGAAAGTGAATTATTTGGTTATGAGAAAGGTGCTTTTACAGGTGCCGTATCAAAAAAACTTGGTCTATTTGAATTAGCTCATAATGGAACTGTTTTTTTGGATGAGGTCTCTGAGTTATCCTCCACCGCTCAAGTAAAATTGTTAAGGGTAATTCAAGAGGGGGAAATTGAAAAGATAGGTAGAACTGAAAAAATTCATGTTAATGTAAGAATCATAGCAGCAACAAACAAAAACTTAGCTGAACTTGTTCATAAAAACCTTTTCAGGGAAGATTTGTTTTACAGATTAAGTGTTGTTCCAATTCAAATTCAAAGATTAGCACTTAGAAAAGATGATATTGTTGATTTAATTCATCATTTCTTGGAAAGATTTTCTGTTGAAATGGGAATTCGTAAACCGGCACTAAAGGAAGAAGCTTTAAATCATCTCAAAAATTATAGCTGGCCTGGCAATGTTCGTGAATTAAAAAATGTTGTTCAAAGACTGCTTTTTAGCGATTCCGATATAATTAACAAGGATATCGTAAATGCTGCTTTGAATATGTCAATTATTAATACAAAAGATTCAGGTAAATTATTTAATTTTTCAGCTTTAAATGAAATAGAACCGTTAAGGGATTTAGAGAAATCATTTCGACAAAAATATTTTGAATTTGTACGTGATAACTCAGAGTCCGATGCTGAAGCTTCTAAAAAGCTAGGTTTGGCCCCTCCAAATTATTATAGAATGTGTAAAGAACTTGGATTAAAATAATTATTATGATAACGTAATTATTATTTTAATAATTATTCTTCTTCAAATAACTTCAAAAAAATATTAAATTTAACTTTAATTTCAGATTTCCACTTAGGTACAATTATTGTTCAATTTTTTTTTTTTAACATAAAACAATAATTCAATTATGAAAAATTATTTTTTATTCATGTTGTCTTCTTTCGTTGCTATTCTTCTTAATACAACCAATATAACCGCTCAAGGTTTTCTAAGGGTTGAAGGTGAAAAAATTATCAATGATGTTGATCAGGATTTTATTCTCAAAGGAATGGGCCTTGGTGGATGGTTAGTGCAAGAAGGTTATATGCTTAATACTCCGATACACGCGGAACATGAAATAAGGAGCGAGATCCAAAAGTTAGTAGGTACCGAAAAAACTAATGAACTATATCAACTTTATCATCATAACTACGTTAGAAAAATAGATATTGATAGTTTAGCTGAGTGGGGATTTAATTCTATTAGACTTCCAATGCATTGGAATAAACTAGTTTCTTCATTATTGATTTATAATGAAGAAGGTTTCAAGACAATTGATACATTATTGACTTGGTGTGAAGAGAATGAAATGTATTTAATCCTTGATTTGCATGCTGCCCCGGGAGGTCAAAGTGATGGGGCAATTAGTGATTACAATTCTGATGAATTATCATTGTGGGAAAGTGAAGTAAACAAAAATATTACTGTTGACCTTTGGAAAACTATTGCAACAAGGTATGCAGATGAAGAATGGATAGGCGGATATGATTTAATAAACGAACCGGCATGGGATTTAGGAGCAGATAATGTCCCTTTGCGCGACCTTTATATCAGAATAACAAATGCAATAAGGGAGGTTGATAATAATCATATAATTTTTATTGAAGGCAATTGGTACGCAACAACATTTGATGGATTAACCCCTCCTTGGGATGATAACATGGTTTATAGTTTTCACAAATACTGGAATCAAACTGATCAGGGCACTATAAACTATTTGGTTGGTATTCGCAGTACACACAATAGACCACTTTGGCTTGGGGAGACCGGTGAGAATTCAAATGATTGGTTTAGGGAATGTGTTGAATTAATGGATCAAAATAATATTGGTTGGGCTTGGTGGCCGCATAAAAAAATCGACAATATCTCAGGACCTTTATCGGCACCTAAAGTTGATGGTTATCAAGATTTGCTTAATTATTGGGGTGGAAGCGGCGGTCAACCTAGTGAAGAAGAAGCTTATAATGTTTTGACAAATCAGTTTAACGCTCTCAAATTTGAAAACTGTAAATTACAGCAAAATGTGCACAAATCTTTATTTGAGCCTCAGCTGGAAGTTTCGGTGCCATATAAGAATCATTCTTTACCGGGAACCATTTTTGGTACCGATTATGATTCCGGAGGTCAGTTAGTTGGTTATAACGATAATGATTATAAAAATACCGGAAGTGGGTCATATAACTCGGGGTGGGTTTACAGGAATGAT
>Ga0209633_10004305_pt1 | contig 12824 bp, 8 predicted proteins | sample Cruoilmetagenom1_FD_187290 | JGI IMG/M metagenome (GOLD analysis project Ga0209633, IMG submission 187290) | Oil polluted marine microbial communities from Coal Oil Point, Santa Barbara, California, USA - Sample 1 (SPAdes) (version 2) | ecosystem: Environmental > Aquatic > Marine > Oil seeps ... | reverse complement strand
AAGAAACTATATTTGATAAAGTTGTTCAACGAATGGTTCTTCAAAAACCTTTCCCGTTTCAAATAATTAGATGTACTTAAGTATGTAACTCAATAAATTTATTAAGTATTTTAGTTTAAAAGCCATTCTAATGCTTTCCCAATATCATTTGCATCAAAATATTTAAAGGTACTCCAATTAGTGTTTCCCTTTACTGATTTTTGTAAACTTTCATTTGTTTTTAGATCTTTAACTATTATTGCAATCATGTGCGAACTCATAAATCCAAATTGTTGAAGCTCGTCACCTGCTGTATGTAAATTAGTGCCGCCCTCATGTACTGCAGTTTCTTTAAGGTCAAATATAAATTTCATACAATTATTTTCACGGGCAAGCTTTAATGCTTCCTTTGAATACTGTTCTGCAGTCTGAAAATTTAATCTTCCCTTAACTTTAACATCTACAATTTCTTTGTCCGGTAAATAGTCAATTGTATATTCCATAATAAAATCCTTCTCTTCTTTGGTAGCTATAATATATATAGAATCTCTTTGTCGAACTAATTAATAAGAATATAAGTGAGTTCTATTTAAAATAAAAAATCCCAGTAAGTACTGGGATTTAATTTTAGAATAAACTACTTTTAGTTCATCACTTTAACTTCAGATGCTTGAAGTCCTTTTGGACCTTCAGTAACTGAAAATTCTACTTTATCGTTTTCATCTAAAGATTTATAACCATCTCCAACAATTGAATCAAAATGAACGAATACATCATCTCCACTTTCTTGTTGAATAAATCCAAATCCTTTTGAACTGTTAAACCATTTAACTGTTCCTTCTTTACGCTCTGCCATAACAGATGCTCCTTTTGTATAAATTGATTGATAATTCTGACAGGGCTCTAAAATCTACAGGGAAGTTTTTAATTGCTTCTACATCTAAATCTATCCGTTTTGAGCGGATATGCTTCTAAAGTTACTGCCTTACAACTCTTAATGTACAGGATATTTTCTTAAAAACCTAATTTATTAAATTATTTTATATTTAACATTCTCTACTTTACCGATAAAAATTAGGAATAAGATTTACACAAGATAATTAGTATAGTTTTGAATGAATTAAATTTGATCAAATACATTTTGATCTTCGCTTTAAGATCTTTGAGGTAGTTTCTTGTCAATAAATTACTGAAGGCTAATAAAAATTTTAAGATTATCTTGCGAAATGAAATTAATGCGTATCAAGATTTATAAATAGCATCAGTGGTTCTAAATGATTAACTTCTTTAGAAATATCCGTAAAAACTAGCTGCAGAAAATGATGTGGTAAGTTTTGTGAGTTATACGATTGACGAGATTGTTTAAGCCGTTGATAAAATTCTGAATATTTTGAATTAATAAATTTGAAAGACTTACTAAATAATAAAAAATAAAATTATTTTTATTGATTTTATGAAATTTAACAGAAGAAAATTTATACAAACATCGTCAGTGTTTGGAGCCGGATTGCTCAGCTCGAAAATATTTCCCCAGCAGAAAATTAATCAATTTAAGTCAACTTCCACCAAGACCCAACCCTTAATAATATCTACTTGGAATCATGGCTTACCAGCAAGCAAAAAATCGTTAGAAACTTTAAATGATGGTGGAACAGTATTAGACGCCGTTGAACATGGAATTAATTTAGTAGAAAGTGACCCGAACATTCATTCAGTTGGTTTAGGTGGTTATCCAGACGCGGAAGGGAATGTAACCTTGGATGCATGCATAATGGATTCAAATGGTAACTCAGGATCTGTTGCATATTTAAGCGAAATAAAAAATCCAATTTCTGTAGCAAGACAAATTATGGAAAAAACACCTCATGTTATGTTAGCTGGAAATGGAGCCCAAAAATTTGCAATAAAGAATGGTTTTAATAAAGAAAATCTTCTAACAGATAAAATGAAAAATAAGTGGGAAGAATGGAAAGCTGAAGATAAAAAAATGCTTGATCCTGTGAAAGAGAACCATGATACAGTTGGTTTGTTAGCCATGGATAGAAATGGAAATATTGCCGGAGGTGTTTCTACAAGTGGTTGGGCTTATAAGATGCCTGGTAGAGTAGGCGATTCCCCAATTATAGGTGCATCTCTTTTTGTTGATCAAAATGTTGGAGCTGCATGTGCTACAGGTTTAGGTGAAACAGTTATTGAAACTGTTGGCAGTTTTTTAATAGTTGAAAAAATGAGAGAAGGTTATTCTCCTTTGGAAGCGTGTAAAATAGCTGTTAAAAGATTATTGAAATATGAAAATATTGATGGTTTTCAAGTGGGTTATTTAGCTCTTAATAAAGATGGTGAATATGTTGGTTATTCGTACTTCAATGGATTTGAATATGCAGTTGTTTCAAAGGAGATTGAGACGATAAATAAAAGTGAACATTGGAAAACATTAAAATAGAAATTAAACTAATCTAATAAACTTCATATTGTTTGTCCCAATCAAATTATTATTATTCTTATCACTATTTAGGATTCGGAAGTGGATGACCAAGAAACCTCCGAGGTTTTTCTAATTTATTTTGAAATTTACTATTTGTTTAACAACAAATAAAATTTTAGTGTTTCTAAAAAGTTAAAAACCTCGAAGGTTTTTCCTTAAACCATTTTTGTTTTAGTAAACAAAAATATAACACCAAACTCTTCTTGATAAGAAAACTTGAAAATTTTATCATTAGTTAAAAGCTATGTAAAGAAAATTCGTTTTTCTTTACATAGTTTATTATCTTTGTAAAGAAAACAAAGAAATCTTATCATTATGAAAAAGTTTGAATTAGGTAAATTACCATTAGAAAAAGATATTGAGACTAAAAAAGTTCTCAGAAAACTTTCCTCGGCACACAGAGCTTTAGCTGAGCTGAAAGGAATAGCCACAAGTATTCCCAATGAAAATATTTTAATAAACACATTAGGTTTACAAGAAGCAAAAGATAGTTCTGCTATTGAAAATATAATTACAACGCACGATGAATTATATAAAGCAGAGTTAAGTCTAAGTAGCTTAGAATCATTGGATGCAAAGGAAGTACAAAATTACATTGCAGCACTAAAAAAAGGATTCGAACTAATTTCAAATAAAACAATATTAACCAACAATAATATTATTAAAATTCAATCAGTATTAGAAAAAAACAATGCCGGATTTAGAAAAGTACCAGGAACAGTAATTAAGAATGTGACAACAGGAGAAACTATTTATTCACCTCCACAAGATTATAATACAATTAAAAGATTAATGACTAATCTTGAAAAGTTTATCAATGATGAATCTTTATCTGACTGCGATCCGATTGTAAAAATGGCAGTAATTCACTATCAATTTGAAAGTATCCATCCGTTTTATGATGGAAATGGTAGAACTGGTAGAATAATTAATGTACTGTATTTGGTAATGAAAGATTTACTTAATTTACCAATCTTTTATTTAAGTAATTATATTATTGAACATAAGCCTGAGTATTACAAATTATTGCAAGAAGTTAGAATAACTAATGATTGGGAGAATTGGTTACTTTATATAATAGATGCTGTTGATCAAACTGCAAAAGAAACTATTGTAATTATTGGAAAAATAAAGGAACTAATGTTGTTATATAAAAGACTAATTAGAGATAATTATAAATTTTATAGTCAAGATTTACTAAATAATTTATTTCAGCATCCATATACTAAAATTGAATTTATTGAAAGAGATTTGGGTGTTTCCAGAATAACTGCTGCAAATTATTTGAACAAATTAGCTGAAGATAATTTACTAATAAAAGAAAAGTTTGGTAATAAAAATTATTACATTAACAAAAAACTGTTTGACATTTTGACTAAAAGAAAATAATTGCTTTTAATTTAATAAGAAAGTGTAAAAAAAATTATATTAAGTTTTAATTATATTTTTGTTGAATCAAAAACAATTCTGAATCTATGAAAAGTCTTTTCGAATCTTACCTTCATCAAATCTCAAATAAGTTTACGCGTGTAGAAACAAGCGAAATAGGTTACCGTACAGATTTTGAAATTTTATTGCAAGGAATTTTTGAATCAATTAATGTCAAAACAATAGATCACGATCCAAAAGCTTCAAAAGGAAATAAGCCGGATTTCATAATTAAAAAATTTAGCATTCCGATACTCTATATTGAAACAAAAGATATTGGTGTTTCGCTTGATAAGATTGAAAAGTCAGAACAGATGGCAAGATATTTTGGTTATGCCAATTTGGTTCTAACAGATTATGTAGAATTCAGATTTTATAGAAATGGTCAGCGTTACGAAGAACCAATTAAAATTGCAGATTATGATATTAAATCTCGTACAATATCCTCGCACCATGAAAACTATGAACACTTAGCTAAAACTTTAACCGACTTTGCACAATCTCATAAAGAGCCTATAAAAAGCGGACTTCACCTTGCAAAAATTATGGGCGGAAAAGCTCAGAGAATAAGAGATAATTTACTTCACTTTTTGTCTGATGATTCTGAAAAAAATTCTGAAATAAATAAAATATATGAAACTCTTAAAAAGTTACTTGTCCATGATCTAAAAACAGAAGCTTTTGCTGATATGTATGCTCAAACATTAGTCTATGGACTTTTTGTTGCTCGTTTTCATGACAAAACTCCTGAAAGTTTTTCTCGACAAGAAGCACGCGAATTAGTTCCCGCATCTAATCCTTTTCTACGTCATTTTTTCGATCATATTGTTGGTCCTGATTTTGATAAAAGACTTGAATATATAGTTGATGAACTTTGCGAAGTTTTTTCGCATGCAAATGTAACCGAACTTATGAAGCAATATTTTAGAGATGATTTATGGGGCAAAACTCACGAAGGTCCCGATCCGGTAATTCATTTTTATGAAGATTTTTTAAGAGAGTATGATTCGGATTTAAGAAAAAAACTTGGTGCTTTTTATACGCCACAGCCGGTTGTAAGATTTATTGTTCGCTCAGTTGATTATCTGCTTAAAAAAGAATTCGGACTTACTTCCGGTTTGGCAGATACAACAAAATTAGAAAACGGAACGCACAAAGTTCAAATTCTTGATCCGGCAGTTGGTACCGGAACTTTTCTTAGTGCAATTATTAGAAGTATTTATTTGCAATTAAAAGAAAACGGACAAATTGGTAGATGGCCGGCATATGTTCATCATGATCTGCTTCCGCGTATTCATGGTTTTGAAATTATGATGGCACCTTATACAATTGCTCACCTTAAACTTAGTATGGCTTTTAAGGCAACGGGCTTTAAACACTTTAATAGAAGATTAGGAATTTATTTAACAAACTCTTTGGAAGAAGCTGATATAACTGGTGATTTGTTTACTGGATTTGGTTTTGCGGAAAGTATCGCTGAAGAATCTAAAGAAGCATCTCAAATTAAAAACGAATCTCCAATTATGGTTATTATCGGAAATCCACCTTATAGCGTTAGTTCTTCTAATAAAGGAAAGTGGATTACAAGTTTAATTAAAGATTATAAAAAGGATTTGAACGAAAGAAACATCCAACCACTTTCAGATGATTACATAAAATTTATTCGTTATGCAGAGCATTTTGTTGAAAAGAATAAAACCGGAATTGTTGCAATGATTACAAACAATTCTTTTTTAGATGGAATAATTCACCGACAAATGCGTAAACATTTACTTGAAACATTTGATGAAATTTATGTTTTAGATTTACATGGAAATTCAAAAAAGAAAGAAACCGCACCTGATGGAAGTAAGGATGAAAATGTGTTTGATATTATGCAAGGTGTTGCAATAACTATAATGATTAAAAAATCTAACAATAATGTAGTGAACGATCGTAACGTAAGGGTCGAAAATTTTCGACCCCAACATGCTGTTGTAAAATTTGCAGAACTTTATGGAAAAAGAAATGAAAAGTTTTTCAACCTTTCTGAAAGTAATATTGAAAATATTTCTTGGGAAAAACTTAATTATAAAGAACCATATTATTTCTTTGTCCCAAAAGATTTTCAAGAAATCGGTGAATATGAGAAAGGTTTTAAAGTTGATGATATCTTCCCACAAAATAATGTTGGAATTGCAACAGGTAAGGATTCTGAACTTGTTTCCTTTGAACTTCAACCTCTTGAAAATAAATTCTTGATAGATGCGACAAGGTATTCATATCGTCCATTTGATATCAGATTTACAATCTTTAATAAAAAACTTCTTCAAAGAGCAAGATTTGAGACAATGCAACATCTTACAAAAGATAATATTGCACTGCAAACAACTTCTAAAAATCGCCAAGTAAGTCTTGGGTATTGCTTTATTTCAAATACGATTTCGGATAGACATTTGCTTGATTCAGCTGCAGATTCAATGAATGCATTTCCTCTATACACATATTCCAAAGACGGTTCAAAAGTCCCAAACCTAAAAACACAAATTGTTAAAGAAATTGAAAAAATTATTGATTACAAAACAGTACCGGAAGAAATATTAGATTACATTTATGCAGTTCTTCACTCGCCAAGCTACCGCAAAAAATATAAAGAGTTTCTTAAAATAGATTTCCCAAGAGTTCCATATCCAAAAGACAAAAAAACATTTCAAGAACTAGTTAAATTTGGCACAGAATTACGCCAAATACATTTATTAGAATCGCAAAAAGTAAATCAGTTTGTAACCATATTCCCAAATATGGGTTCAGACAAAGTAGAAAAACCAATTTTTAAAACTGTAGGGGACGATAATTATCGTCCCAATAATATTAAAAGGGTCAAAAATATTCGACCCCAACAAAAAACGAGAGAAATTGGCAATGTTTGGATAAACGATGAACAATACTTTGGCAACGTTCCGGAAATTGCATGGAATTTTTACATCGGCGGATACCAGCCTGCACAAAAATGGTTAAAAGATCGCAAAGGTCGTCCACTCACAAATCAAGATATTGAACATTACCAAAAAATTATAGTTGCTCTAATAGAAACCGATAGAATAATGAAAGAGATTGATAAAATAAATTTCATTTAGCATGTAGTGAACGAATATATTCGTTCACATGGCAATATATAAATGAAACTGGACGCAAATTTGCGTCCACAAAAAATAGTAATTGTGTAATGAAGATTAGAAAACCAAATCGATTAAGAGAATATGACTATTCCACTTCCGGCTGGTATTACGTAACAATTTGCACCCAAGACCACGTAAACCATTTTGGCAGAGTGCAAAACGAGAAAATGGTTTTGAATGAAATGGGTAAAATTACAAATAAGTATTCGCATGACGTACCACAACATTATCCAAACGCAAGTTTAGATGAAATTATTATTATGCCAAATCACATACACGCCATTATAATAATTGATTATGATAATGTAGGGGACGAAAACTTTCGTCCCAATTATGCAAAAAATAAAGTAGAGGATAAGAATAAAAAAAGGAATGAAAATATTCATTCCTTACAACGAACAAATTTGTCAAATATTGTTAAGGGATTTAAGATTGGTGTAACCAAATGGTGTAGAGTAAATAATCAAAACCATTTCAAATGGCAACGTTCATTTTATGATAGAATAATTAGGAATGAAAAAGAATTATTTAACATCAGAAAATATATCCAACAGAATCCACTTAAATGGTCTTTGAAAAAAGACATAGTTAATTTGGATTTGTAAAAAACTTCGATAAAAACGTAGAGGACGAAAATATTCGTCACCTACAATTTGTTAAAGTTATAAAGATTTACTTTCTCTTGGGTCTATACAAATGCGTCGCTTGTCCAAAAAACACTTCTGCACTTTCCATCATTGTTTCTGCTAATGTTGGGTGGGCATGAATAGTTAGTGCAACATCTTTTGCCAGAGCAGCCATTTCAATTGCTAGTGTTCCTTCAGCAATTAGTTCACCGGCTCCGGGACCAACAATACCAACGCCAAGAATTCTTTCTGTTTCCGGTTCTATAATTAATTTTGTGAGTCCGTCATTTCTGTCCATTGTCATTGCTCTTCCACTAGCAGCCCAGGGAAAGCGAGTAACTTTAACCTTAATGCCTTTTTCTTTAGCCTCAAGCTCTGTCAATCCAGCCCAAGCAACTTCCGGATCTGTAAATACAACTGCTGGAATTGCTACTGGTTCAAAAGCAACTTTATGTCCGGCAATTGCTTCAACCGCAACTTTACCTTCCGCAGATGCTTTGTGTGCAAGCATTGCTCCACCAACAATATCACCAATCGCAAAAATACTTGGCTCGTCCGTTTGGCATTTGTTATCAGTAAGCACATAACCACGATCACTAATTTTTACATTTGTGTTTTCTAAACCCAAACCTTTAGAAACCGGAGATCGACCAATAGAGATGAGTGCTTTGTCAAATTCTAGAACATCTTTTTCTAGATTCTCACCTTCTAACTTTACTTTAATTTTATTATCTGTATCTTCAAGTTTTGCAACCTTGGTTTTTAATAAGATTTTTTCAAATTTTGGTTCAATGCTTTTTTGGAAAACTTTAACTAAGTCTTTATCAGCTCCGGGTAATAATGAAGGTAACAATTCCACAACTGTTACTTTACTTCCCAAAGAAGCATAAACGGAGCCAAGCTCCATTCCAATTATTCCGCCCCCAACAACTAATAATGATTTTGGAATATTTTCTAATTCGAGGGCATCTGTTGAATCCATAACTCGAGGAGAATCGATTGAAAGTCCCGGAATAACAGTTGGAACAGAACCAGTTGCTAGAATTGCATTTTCAAAAGATAATTCTTCGGTTCCACCTTCAACCTTTTCAATTGATAAAGAATTTGAGCTTTGGAAAATTGCTTTGCCCTGAATATAATTTATTTTTCTTTGTGTAGCTAACTGTCCAGTACCAGATGTAAGTTTTGCAACAGTTCTATTTTTATAATCTCTTAATTTATCAATATCAATTTTAGGTTTACCAAAATCAATTCCCCAATTTGCAGCTTCTTTAGATTCATTTAATAATTTAGAAACATGCAAATAAGCTTTGGATGGAATACATCCTCTATAAAGACATACGCCACCGGGATTTTTTTCTAAGTCGATTAATGTAACTTGCATTCCCATATCTGCTGCAAGAAAAGCTGCTGCATAACCACCAGGTCCGGCACCAATAATTGCAAGTTGTGTTTTGTTACTCATTTGATTTCCTTATCTCATTTCTTAATCATTCTCATAATCTTACTCGCTTTTCAAAAACTGATTAAGAGTAAGATAAAGATTATGATTAAGAAGTTTTATCCAAAAACTTTTAAACAATTTTGTTTTTCATTCTGTCATTCCCGAATGTTTCTATCGGGACTCCATTTGTTTTTATTCTCTGGATTCCCAATCAAGTTGGGAATGACAAACTCAACAAATAATGGCAAATTCTAATTTCTTTTTATCCTTCCAGACTCAATAAAAATGGTTGCTCCAATGCACTTGATACCCATCTAATAAAACGAGCTGCATCTGCACCATCTATAATTCTATGATCATAAGAAAGTGAAAGTGGCAACATCATTCGCGGAACAAATTCTCCATCAATATAAACTGGTTCGTATCTTCCTCTTGATACACCAACTATTGCAACCTCTGGAGCATTTACAATTGGAGTAAAAGATGTACCACCAATTCCGCCTAGATTACTAATTGTAAAACTTCCCCCTTGCATATCTTCAATTGTTACTTTTTTATTTCTAGCTTTTACAGAAATCTCTGTTAAATCTTTTGAAAGATCTAAAATGTTTTTTTGATCAACGTCTCGCACAACTGGAACAATCAAACCTTTTTCTGTATCTACTGCAATTCCAATGTTGAAATAATCTTTATAGATAATTTCTTTTTTGTCCATATCTATGCTTGCATTGAACTGTGGGAAAACTTTCAAAGCTGATGCAATTACTTTCATAAGTATTGCGGTAACAGTTAGTTTCCCTCCAGCTGATTCAGCTTTTTTAGCAAATTGTTTTCGCATTTTTTCGAGATCAGTAATATCTGCTTTATCAAATTGAGTTACGTGTGGAATTGTTGACCAAGCATATGATAAATGTTCAGCGGTTTTTTTACGAACATTGCTCATTGGTTTGCGTTCAATATTTCCCCATTTTGAAAAATCAGGAAGTACTTCTCGCTTAATGCCAATTGGCATTCCACTACCGCCACTTTTTATTTTTTCATTTATCGATTTAGCAAATAATTTAATATCTGGAATAGAAATTCTACCTCCAGGACCGCTACCGTTTACTTCATTAATGTCTATACCAATTTCTCTAGCAAACCTTCTGGTTGTTGGAGCAGCTGGTGCAATTTTATGAGCAAATTCTTTTTGATTTGGTGCTTCATTTATTACTTTTGTTTTTGCTGGTTCCGCAATTGGTTGCTGTTTATTAACTTTAACAGGTTTCTCAACTTGTTTAACAGTTTCAGTTTTTTGAGTACTTGCATTTAAACTTGTTCCTGCAGATTCAAGTGTAAAAATTGTAGAACCAACTTTGATAGTTTCACCAGCTTTTATTTTTACATCTTTAACTATACCTGATATATCAGATGGAACTTCTACGGTTGCTTTATCGGTTTCAATTTCAATTACAACTTGATCATTTTCAATTTTGTCGCCAGTTTTTACAAGCACATTTACAACTTCTGCTGTTTCAATATTTTCTCCAAGTTCCGGAAGCTTAAATTCAGCTTTACTTGGTGAAGTGCTTGTAGGTTTTGCTACTATTGGTGTTTCTTCAACTTTAGTTTCTGATTTTACTTCTTCTGATTCTTCTTGTTTAGTAACTTCAACGTTACTTCCACCTTCTTCGTATGTAAAAACTACATCACCAATTTTTAATGTATCACCATCTTTTGCTTCCACAGTTTTAACAACACCCGCAAATTCGGAAGGAACTTCAACAGTAGCTTTATCTGTTTCTATTTCTAAAAGTATTTGGTCAATTTCAATTTTGTCTCCAACCGCAACCATTACTTTTACAATCTCAGCTTGATCAATATTTTCACCTAGTTCAGGTAACTTAAATTCTAATGCCATTATATATCTCTAATTTTTAATTTTAATTAAGATGTTATTGGACTATTCTTTTTTAGATCTATTTCTAAATCTTTAGCAGCTTTTTTGACTACATCTTTTTTTATTTTATTTTCTTCAGATAAAGCAAATAATGTAGCATAAACAATATGTTTTGCATCAACTTCAAAAAAGTTTCTTAATGCTTCTCTATTTTCACTTCTTCCAAAACCTAATGTGCCAAGTGTTGTAAGTTTACTTGGTAACCATTTAGAAATAGAATCAGCTAGAATTTGCGAATAATCAGATGCAGAAACAAAAACACCTTCTTCATCTTTAGTAATTTGAGCAACATAAGGTAACTTGGTTGCTTTACTTGGATTCATCATATTGTATCTTTCAACATCTAAAGCATCATAATGTAGATTTTTATAGCTTGTTACACTCCAAACATCTGTAGCAACACCATAATCTTTCTCAAGTATTTCCTGTGCTTTTAGTGTTTCATTCAAGATTGAACCACTTCCTAAAAGATGAGCTTTTGTTTTTGTTCTCTTTTTCTTAGATGGTTTATATTTATACATCCCTTTTAGAATACCATCTTTAGAACCTTTTGGCATTGGAGGCATTTCATAATTTTCATTCATCACAGTTATGTAATATGAAATGTCTTCTTGCTTTGTGTACATCCTATGAATACCATCTCTAATAATAACAGCCAGTTCATAGGCAAATGCTGGATCGTAAGACTTCATGGTTGGAATAGAATGAGAAAGTACGTGACTTTGTCCATCTTGATGTTGAAGTCCTTCTCCGGCAAGAGTAGTTCTACCTGCAGTTCCACCAATTAAAAAACCTTTACATTTCATATCAGCGGCAGCCCAAGCCAAATCGCCAATTCTTTGGAAACCAAACATTGAATAAAATGTGAAGAAAGGGATTGTATTAATTCCATGAGTAATATAAGCTGTTCCAGCTGCAATATATGATGACATTGCTCCAGCCTCTGTAATACCTTCTTCCAAAATTTGACCGTCTTTAGCTTCTTTGTAATATAGTAAACTATCCCTATCAACAGGTTCGTAAAGTTGACCTGTACTTGAATAAATTCCTACTTGTCTGAATAAAGCTTCCATTCCAAAAGTTCTAGCTTCATCCGGAACAATAGGAACAATGAGTTTGCCAACTTCTTTATCTTTTAATAGCTTGGTTAAAATTCTAACATAAACCATTGTTGTTGATACTTCTCGTCCAGGTGTTCCATCGTAGAATTCTTTGAATAAATCTTCTGAAGGAGTTTGAAGTTTTTGGTTACGAAGAACTCTTTTGGGAACGTATCCGCCAAGTTCTTTTCTTCTTTTCTTTAAGTAAGTTACTTCAGGGCTATCTTCTGATGGACGGAAAAAAGGAGCGTTAATTACTTCTTCGTCAGAAAGTGGAATTCCAAATCTACTTCTAAATTCTTTTAACTCTTCTTCATTTAATTTCTTTTGAGAGTGAGTTATATTTTTTCCTTCTCCAGCTTCTCCGAGACCATATCCTTTAACCGTTTTTGCAAGTATAACAGTTGGTCTTCCTGTTGTTTCGACAGCTTTTTTGTATGCAGCAAAAACTTTTTCCGGATCGTGACCACCACGTTTCATTCTTTCTAAATCTTCATCTGTATAATGCTCAATTAATTCTTTAAGTTCTGGGTATTTGCCGAAAAAATGTTCTCTAACATATGAACCACCTTCTACAATATACTTTTGTGATTCACCATCAATAATTTCATTCATTCGTTTAGTTAATTTCCCTGACTTATCTTCATCAAGTAATGGATCCCAAT
>Ga0209633_10004304_pt1 | contig 12825 bp, 10 predicted proteins | sample Cruoilmetagenom1_FD_187290 | JGI IMG/M metagenome (GOLD analysis project Ga0209633, IMG submission 187290) | Oil polluted marine microbial communities from Coal Oil Point, Santa Barbara, California, USA - Sample 1 (SPAdes) (version 2) | ecosystem: Environmental > Aquatic > Marine > Oil seeps ... | reverse complement strand
TTTTCGATAAGTCAATTGTTTCGGAACCTATTTGTGAACTAAGGAATATGATAAATGTAGCTTACCTTATTATCAGGCTGGCTATGAAAAGGAAGGAAAGTATCGGGTTGCATTATAACATTGACTTTTCTAGTGATTGAAATAAACAGCCAATTACTGCGTTCTTCTCATCTTAAATCCCAGTCATTTACTATTTGTAAACTCCTGGTATTTAAGATATCGAAAGCCTTGTACTTGACTATTTCTTTCAAACACTAAATTTCTAATAACCAGATAAACAATAAAACTATGGCGCTAATAAAATCAGTAAAAGGGATAAAACCACTTTGGGGTAATAATTGTTTTCTAGCTGACAACGCAACTTTAACAGGTGATGTTGTAATGGGTAATGATTGCAGTATTTGGTTTAATGCAGTTGTTCGTGGTGATGTGCACTCCATAAGAATTGGTAACAATGTTAACATCCAGGATAATGTAGTTATTCATTGCACCTATCAAAAAGCACCTGTTAGTATTGGAAATAATGTGTCAATTGCACACTCGGCAATCCTTCATGGCTGTACAATTAACGACAATGTGCTTGTGGGAATGGGGGCAATACTAATGGATGGTGTGGTGGTTGAAAGCAACTCTGTAATTGCTGCAGGTGCTGTTGTCTCAAAGAATACTGTTGTAAAATCAGGTAGTGTATATGCAGGAATACCGGCGAAGCTAATTAAATCAGTTGACACTGAACTACTTGAGGGAGAAATAAATCGTATCTCAAACAACTATAATATGTATGCAAGTTGGTATGATGATTAGGAACTATATTCGTTAATTCCCGAACTACTTTCTAACTCTCTTCAGCATTAGATTTATCCAATAAATTATATTTTACCTGTCTCATTTTCCATCTCTCTCTTGCATATTGCTGCATATCGACTATTGTATCCTTTTCATCCACAATTTCAAACCCAAGAAGAGTCTCAATAATATCTTCCATAGTAACTATACCATCCATTCCACCGTATTCATCCACAACGAGTGCAATATGTTCTTTCTTCTCAAGTAGTGTTTCCCAAACCTTAAACAAAGGATTTGTATCGGCTACTACTACAATACTACGCTTAATATCTTTAAGCTTAAGGTCATCTTTGTCTTCAGCAAGTTTTTCAAAAACAGTCTGCCTTAAAACATAACCGGTAATATTCTCAGCACCTTCTGAATAAACGGGAATTCGTGAAAAATGCAAAAACTCCTTACTATTAAGGAAATCATTCAATGCCATTTTCTCATCTGCTATAGAAACGACAACTCTTGGTGTCATTACCTCAGATACTCTAATATTTTTAAGTCTGATAAGGTTTTGAATGATTTTATTCTCTTTTTCACCAAAAATCCCTTCTTCTGCACCAATATTAGCCAATACTGAAATTTCCTCTCTGCTGACAGTTCTCTCAATACTCTTTTTCGAAATAAGCTTTGTTATATAGGCTGAGATTAAAACTAATGGATAAGTAATAAATATTGTGAACCTAATCGACTGACTTGTAACCAAAGCTAATTCTCTCCAATACATAGCGCCGATTGTTTTTGGTATTATCTCAGAAAGAAATAAAATCAAAAATGTTAGTATTGCCGACACAATTCCAAAATAAGCATCTCCAAAAACTATCGCTGCTTGTGCTCCAACACCTGCTGCCCCAACAGTATGTGCCACTGTATTTAAGGATAGTATTGCAGATAAGGGTCTATCAATATTTTGCTTTAATTTGATAAAATATACTGCGTAACTATTTCCATTTTTTTCTTTAACACGTAAAAAAGAAAGTGTTGTGGAAAGCAAAACTGCCTCCATTATTGAACAAAGGAAAGAAATAACCAACGCAAGAAATAAATAAAAAAACAGTAGTATCATATTTTTTCAAAAATAGTTATTCCACATAATCTCGAACCATTTTAATTCAAAATCTGTGTAAACTCAGTATCTCATTTAAACTACAATTTGTCAATTCGCATAAATACATCCCAATATTTTTCTTTATTCATCTCTGACCAATGTATGTGGAAATACCTGTATTGAAATGTTTGAATTTGGCATACAATTACAAGTAGCACTACAAGTGATAAGTATATGCGCTTAATTGCTTTTAATTTTATCCTCTCAAGTGAGATTGATAAGAGGATCATAAACATGGGTATATATTCAACATAAACTCGTGATGAGAAACTTCCGCCATAATACCACATCCACCATGAAGAAAAAATATAAGTGATCAAAATAAGAAACCCGAACAGGGAATAAAATTCAAATTTCGATGACTTCCATAAAAAATACCCTCCGGTTAATGACACTAAAAAGATTGGTGTATAAAGAAATAAGCCCTTTTTATAGCTAAAGAGAATATCAAAAATATGTGGAGACATGAAATCAAATCCTTCATGTGAATATGAATCAACAAAGAAATGCTCGGTTGATATTTTATATATGACTAATTGAATGGAAATAATTACCAAAGTGCCTACTATACTTAATATGAGTTGAAACTTATTTTGCAACATAGTTTGCATACCTACTTTTAATGAATTATAGTTCCCGGCAGCAAAGGGCGCTAAAAATAATACAAGTGAGTTTATAGGTCTGATAAGAATAATTACTCCTAGTAAAACAGCTACTACAGGAATATATCTTAGGTGTAATGAACTAAAATATTTCTTTGTATAATAAAAAAACATAGAAATAAAGGCAAAAGAATATATATGTGACATACCAGCTTCGCCTACAGTATAATAGAATAAATTTGTCCCAAAGACGGCAGCAAATAATGTAATCGAATTATTCCACTCACTAATCCCATATTCTTTTAAAATAAATCTTAGGTACAATAGACCCAGAAACAAATAAAATAATGCAGCAATACTTATTAGTACATGATAGGGTTTTGAATAGCCGTCTGCATCAGAATCGGAGAGTATAGCCGACAAATGAGCAACTAAGAAGAATGGCAACTCCGCAAGTGCAGTACCACAATAATACTTATTAATCACTTTTCCATGTGCTCCCGACCGATAATCATAATATAGATTCTCATCATAATACTTTTCCTTTTCAATTTCATCAAAAAAGCCAAAATTCAAATCATCGTAAATAAATATTGCCGGCAAATAGGCGTAATATCCCTTCCCATCAGATTCTACTATTCCAACCCAACTCTTCTGACCCCAATTAAGGTTTGAAGTAACAATGGTCATTACTAACATTATTAGTATGATTGATATTTTTGATATTGATGCTTGAAACTTCATTTGAAATAGTTAATTTATGGTGAAACCCTTTCGTTTGACCAATTAGTTTTACAAAGGTACTTATAAAGATAGATACACCATAATATGAAACCATGCAGACTAAATATTACTGGTTACTCAACTCTTCTTTCCGATAGTTGGAATATTCTGTGGGGTTGCATTAAAATCTATAAATATCTGTTAAAAAATAACCGTAGTACAAACATTAAATTATCTTTGCCGCCTTTTAGATGTATATACAACTTAATGATGAAAAATTTCGACCCAGATTTTATTGGCAGGTGGATTGGAATGACTGCACACAGAATGGCGCACTACATTACCAAATCATTGCATGCCAATAACTTTTCCATAACACATGAGCAACTTGTAATTCTTAAAATAATTTCATGTCATGAAGGCATAAGTCAGAAAGAATTAGCAGAAAAACTTGACAGGGACAAAACTTCTATTGTACGATCAATTAACTTGCTTGAAAAGGATCACAAGGTAGTAAGGGTAAATAACAAAGACGATAAAAGAGTAAACTCATTATACCTTACTAAAGAAGGAAAAGATCTTCTCGAAGAATTACAACCCATCTTTGAAAATATTAAGAATGAGGTTCAAGATGGTTTTACTGATAAAGAAATAAGCACTATGGTTTCCTTTCTCAAGAAGTTAACAAACCGAATAACAGAAATGGAAAGTAAGTTGTAGATGCAACTATATTTGGATATAAGATAGGGGAATAGGGATATAAGGTATAGGGGAATAAGGATTTGAAGTATATGGGAAATAGGGATATAAGGTATAGGGATATAAAACTGTCTAATCATAAATTAGCTTAAACAAGAAAAATCATCAATAAAAAACACATACATATGTCTATTCTCGAAACAATTGTAACTTTTGCTCATAATTTAACAACCCTTATACCCCTATTGCCCCTATACACTATTCCCCTTATATCCCAAAAACCAAATTATCAAAATAACTAAACAGAAATAAATTAACACCATAATAGGATGAAAGCAAGAAAAACCTGGATCATAGCAATCGCAATACTCATTGCAGGAATTTTTGGGTATGTATACATATCAGGACTTAAAAAGCCACCCAAAAGAAAAGCAATACAGAAGAACACCGTTGCACTAACGACAATTGTTAAGAATGGAGAATTACCACTTATTGTTGAAGGTTCAGGACAAATAAAGGCAAAAAACAGAATTGATATTTTTGCAGAAGTAAACGGTGTATTGAAACCAACACCAAAAGATTTTAGGACAGGTCAGGTTTATGATAAAGGCCAACTCCTTATCTCAATTGATGACAGAGAATTCAAAGCCAATCTCATGGCACAGCGTAGTGAATTCCAAAGCCTTGTAACATCAATACTGCCTGATATAAAATTAGAGTTTCCGGAAGAACAAAAAAAGTGGGACGACTACCTCAACTCAATAATTGTTGATCGCCCAATTCCACAACTCCCAGAAACGAAAACAAGAAAAGAGAAGTTTTTTGTAACAGGACGCAAAGTTTACACTACCTATTACAATATAAAAAACCTTGAAGCTCGACTTGATAAATACACATTAAGAGCACCATTTAAAGGTATCGTTACAGAATCGAACATCAACCCTGGCGGACTTGTACGGTCAGGTCAGAAACTTGGTTCATTCAGTAACACCAGCGTATACGAACTTGAATTATCAATTACTGCATCTGAGGCATCACTTATCAACATTGGCGATAAAGCAATGATATCGTCACATGATAATGTTAACAGTTGGGAAGGAATCGTATCACGAATTAATTCAGCAATTAACCTGAATACACAAACTGTTTCGGTATTTATTGAAACATCAAGCAAAGGAATTAAAGAAGGAATGTTTCCTAATGCCAGAATATTTAGTGGTTCTATTCTCAATGTTTATGCAATACCTCGAAATCTCATATTCGATAATAGCTGGATTTATTATGTAGATAATGACAGCACCTTACAAAAAGCAGAGATTAGTCCTATTAGATTTCTTGAAAAGACTGTAGTGGTAAGAGATTTACCTAACGGAATGAGAATTTTGGACAAAAACATCCCAGGTTCATTTATCGGACTGAAGGTTAAACCTGTTTCAGCCTTACCTTCAAAATAATTACAATATGAAAAAAATAATTTCATACTTTATAAAATATCCTATTTCAACGAATGTATTCATATATGCATTTGTAATCTTTGGATTAATTGCTCTGTTTAGTCTACGTTCATCATTTTTTCCTCTTTCGGAAAGCCTGATTATTAATGTTCAGATTGTTTATCCAGGAGCATCACCAGAAGAAGTTGAAGAAGGGATCATTCTAAAAATTGAAAATAATTTACGTGGAGTTTCCGGTCTGGAAAGAATTACTTCTGTGTCTTCTGAGAATTCTGGTATAATCACTATCGAAGTTATAAAAGATTATTCAGTTGATATAGCATTGGAAGATGTAAAAAATGCAGTAAATCGCATTAACTCTTTTCCAACCGACATGGAACCTCCCGTTATTTTCAAGAATGAAAACCTGAATCCTGTAACAACATTTGCCGTAAGTGGAGACAATATTAGTTTAATATCATTAAAGGAAATTGCACGAAATATTGAAGATGACCTTAGAGCTATATCCGGAATCTCGAAAGTAAATTTAAAAGGATTTCCAGAGGAAGAAATTGAAATCGCCCTAAACGAAAACAGCTTAAGAAAATATAACCTAACATTCGATCAAGTTGCCACTGCTGTGAAGAAAGCAAATATTGACATTACGGGTGGTAAAATCAAAACAGAGCATGAAGAATATCTGATTAGAGGCCGGTACAAAAATTATCATAGTTACGATATTGATAATATCATAATCAGCTCCGATATCTATGGAAATACAATTAGATTATCAGATGTTGGAAGTGTAACCGATCGTTGGTCGGAAAACCCAAACAGGATAGAGATTGACGGTTCGCCATCAGTTGAAATTGAGGTATTATCAACTAACAGCGAGGATTTTTTAGGAATTTCTGACAAGGTAAAGAATTACATCAAAGAGTTTAAGGAAAGAAACCCCGGAATTAGTATCATAACTGTTCAAGACAGGTCGGTTAATCTGGTTGAGCGTCGTGAGCTACTTGTTTCAAATGGAACTGTAGGCGTACTTTTAGTACTATTATTACTATCACTTTTTTTAAACCCACGTATGGCTTTTTGGGTTGCAGTGGGCATACCTATTTCGTTCTTTGGTATGTTCATTCTTGCCAACATGTATGGTGTAACTATAAATATTATTTCCCTTTTCGGAATGATTGTAGTTATAGGTATACTAGTTGATGACGGAATTGTAATTGCTGAAAATATTTATCATCATTACGAAAAAGGTAAAAATCCGGTTCGTGCTGCCATTGATGGTACCATGGAAGTACTTCCTGCAATTGTATCAGCTATTCTAACCACAATTATAGCATTTTCTGTTTTCTTTTTCCTAGATGGAAGAATTGGTGAATATTTCGGTGAACTAGGATTTGTAGTAATAGCAACACTTGCTGTTTCGCTAATTGAAGCAATAATAATACTTCCATCACACCTTGCTCATTCAAAAGCACTTAGAGGCGAGAAAACAAAAAATGTTATTAGTCAGTTTATGAATAAATTGATGTATTGGATGCGCGACCGCACATATGCACCAGCATTACGTTTTTCGTTGAACAACAAATTTCTTACATTTACATTATTTCTGGTTGTTTTCATGCTTACACTTGCTGCCTTTAATGGTGGAATCATAAAAGGAACATTCTTTCCATTTATTGAAAGGGATAACATACGTATTACTTTAAAAATGCCGGCAGGAACAAATGAATCCATTACTGATGAGTGGTTAGATAAAATACAAACGGCGGCATGGGAAGTAAATGAGGAGTACAAAAAAGATCGTGAAGACAACCTTGATATAATAACACATATCGAGAAAAAGATAGGGCCATCAACAGCCGATGGAAGCCTTAATATTATAATGTTAGAGGGTGAAGTGAGAAACATAGTAAGTTTTGAAATAGCAAATGCCATATCTAAAAAAACCGGTCCTGTTGTAGGTGCTGAATCCATTTCTTTTGGTGGTGGTGGTGGATTTGGAAAGCCAATTTCGGTTGCCTTCCTTGGCGATAACCTTGTGGAACTTGAACAGGCAAAAGACGAATTTAAAGCCGAACTCAATAATATATCAGCACTAAAAGATGTCAACGACAATAACCAACTGGGCATCAAAGAGATTAACGTAACTCTTAAGCAAAAAGCATATATGTTGGGCTTATCACTACAGGACGTTCTGGGGCAGGTACGTTCAGGGTTCTTTGGTAAAGAAGTTCAGCGATTACAACGTGGTCGTGATGAAGTTAAGATTTGGGTGAGGTATAATGAAAACGACAGATCATCTATAAGCAACCTTAGTAATATGTATATTACAACTCCTTCAAAAGAAAAAGTGCCTTTCGATGAATTAGCGTCATATTCAATAAAAAGAGGAATTGTTGCCATAAACCACCTTGATGCAAAACGCCAGATAATTGTTGAGGCTGACATGATGAACGAAATGGCTTCGGTTACGGAAATACTTGACGATGTTAAAGCCAATGTACTTCCTGATATTCTTGCAAAATACCCCACTGTGAGTGTTCAGTATGAAGGCCAGAACCGTGAAGCTCAAAAAACTTCAAAGTCAGCAACAACAGTATTGCCTGTAATACTCTTCCTGATTATTGCACTTATTACATTTACTTTCAGATCGTTTGGCCAAACTATGCTGCTTTTTGTTTTAATACCGTTTAGCATGATTGGTGTAGCATGGGGGCACTTCTTTCACGGACAGGCAGTTAACATCCTCTCAATGATGGGAGTAATAGCCTTAATTGGTATAATTGTTAACGATGGTCTTGTACTAATAAGCAAATTTAATCTCTACATGAAAGAAGGTAAGCCTTTTAAAGAAGCTGTTATTGAAGCAGGGATTTCAAGGTTCAGAGCTATATTTCTTACATCAGTAACTACAGTTGCAGGTTTGTCACCTTTAATCCTGGAAAAAAGTTTTCAGGCCCAGTTTCTAAAACCAATGGCAGTATCAATTGCGTATGGAATTACTATGGCTACAGTACTAACTCTAATATTGCTCCCAATTATGCTGGTTGCCTTAAATAATTTTAAACGAACACTTTACTACATTTGGGAAGGTGAGTGGATAACGTCTGAAGCCATTGAACCGGCAATAAAAGAATTAAAAGCTGAAGAAGCGGAGAATGATGAGTCAATGAATGAATGAGGGAATGAGAGAATGGTTGAATGATTGAATGAATGATTAAATAAAATATTAAGATGAAAGTTAAATATCAAATTATATTAACCTTGATAATGTTTGCCTTATCGGGATATTCACAAAATAGTACTGACTCAACACTTAAGCTTAGCGATGCTATTTATGTTGCTATGCAAAATAATTATGATATAAAGATTGCAAAGAACAATCTACGTATTGCCGAAAATAATGCTGATATTCTGAATTCAGGTTATTTACCATCACTTGTGGCTGGTGCCGGAGGTAACTACTCAAATAATAATACTGATATGACTTTTGCCAGCACGACAGGTGAGCAAAAAGTATCACAGGATGGTGCGGTTTCAAAATCTTATAATGGCTCACTTGGAATAAACTACAGACTATTCGACGGAATGAACAGGCATTACAATTATCAAAAGCTACAAGCTGACTATAATTTAAGCGAATTACAGGCAAGGGCAATAATTGAAAATATATTGATCCAACTTATTCGTTCCTATTATGATGTGGCCAGACTCACCTCGAAAATTGAAAATATTAACAGAACACTTGTTATCTCTAATACAAGATATAATTATGTTAAAGATCAATATTTTTACGGAGTTGCCACTGAATTAGACTTACTAAATTCAGAAGTTGACCGTAATAACGATAGTGTTAGTTATATAGTCGCTTTTAATGAACTAAGCATTACTCAAAACAATCTTAATGTATTGCTTGGCAGAAATATGGTTCAGGATTTTGAGGTTGATACAACTGTTACTTTTAGCCTGAAAATAAACAAACCCGAACTAATGGAAAGTGCACTTAATAAGAATGTTGATTATATGTCAAGCTTGCAAAGCAAAGATATTTCAGGTATTCTGGTTAAGCAAAGCAAATCAGGATACTATCCTTACTTGGATATAAATGGTAAATATGCACTTTCGCAAACTAATAACGATGTTGGCAATTTACTTTATTCGCACAATACAGGATTTAGCACAGGGGTTTCCCTTAACTGGAATATTTTTGATGGCGGAAGAACACGTACTCAGGTACTAAATTCAAAAATATCACTTGAAAATGCTAACCAACTCACTGAGCAATCAAAAGTTGAACTCGAAAGACAGGTATCAGATGCTTACAACAAATATATTAACTCGTTGTTTGTTCTTAAAGTTGAAAGTAAAAACAAAGAAACCAACCAATTAAACTTCTCTAGGTCAGTTGATCAATATCAGCTGGGGCAAATATCATCTCTTGATTTCAGAAAAGCTCAGGTTGACCTTGAAGGATCAATTAATGGTTATAATGAAGCCTTATATAGTGCTAAAATTGCTGAAATGGAATTATTAAAGTTGGCTGGGCTGTTTTTGGATGAGTTGTAGATAAGTGCAGCTTATAATTTTAATGTACAACTAACTAGAGCATTATTCATTCCAGTTACCAACTAGTTCAAGAAAATCAGTGCGATAACCATTGGGATCAAAACTTGTTGCATTTCCTCCTAGATCAAGTACCATCTGCTTAGAAACATTTCCCTGATACTCTGACTGTTTCATTAATAACCCAAAGCCTGTAATGGATGCAGCATATCGCATATTTACAGATGAATTAGTTATATCTACTGGAATCATATTTATTTCATGGCTGATTAATCTGCTTACGCTTTCACTTGGCATCTTATACCTAAAATCAAATTGCGCATAACTATCATTACCGGCAGTACTATTTAAGATGACTTCATACATTGCAGTTATTGTTTGTGTTGATCCAATTTCGCCTGCATCAATGGTGTCATTTACAAAATCTGAACTATCCAAACTCCTGTTTTCATAGCCAATAAGTCGATATGAATCAACCATAGTTGAATCGAAAGTTATCTGAATTTTAGAATCTTTTGCAATTGTATAAAACTTTGCTTTCTCATGAACAAAAACCTTTTGAATCTGGCTTGCATTATCTATATATTCATAATTACCATTTCCATTATTTGCAATTTGCTCCATCATATGATCGTTAAGATTGCCGCTTCCAACTCCAAGTACAGTTAGATAAATTCCACTTTCTCTTTTTTCTTCAATAAACTCAATTAACGCATCAGTTGAAGAAATACCAACATTAAAATCTCCATCGCTTCCAAGTATTACTCTATTATTCCCGTTAGGTATTAAGTTTTGCTGAGCAATCTCATACGCGGTTGTTATGCCTGCGGCTCCTGCCGTTGATCCTCCGGCACCAAGCTGATCAATTGCCTGTTTTATCTTTTCCTTTTCATCACCATAAGTTGATTCCAGTAGCACGCCTGCTTCTCCAGCATAAGTTACAATCGCAACTCTATCAGTATCTTCCATCTCATCAACCATTGCTTTAAATCCTGTCTTTAAAATTCCAAGCTTCTCAGGAGAGTTCATTGAACCTGAAACGTCAATTAGAAAAACAAAGTTTGAATTTGGCAGTTCGTTTTCAGGAATTGTCTTGCCCTTCATTCCAACTCTTATGAGGTAATGTTCAGAATTCCAAGGACATGTTGCAATTTCAGAATTTAGTGCTACATTTTCCCCATCAATAGGATCATCATAATCGAATGTGAAGAAATTAATAAACTCTTCAATTCTAACAGATGCTTCAGGTGGGGTTTGCCCCAGATATAAAAACCTTCTCATATTTGAATAAGAAGCTCCATCAGCATCAACAGCAAAGGTTGAAACAGGTTGGTCGGCAACTTTAACAAATGGGTTTTCTTCATAGTCCTTATAATTTTCATTATACTCACCTTCAAAATATGGCAGACCACTCATATCAAATGAGCCGCCCGATTTTATACATCCATATGCTAAAGCAAAGAATAAGCTCAAAAAGAAAAATTTAGTCAGTGTTTTCATGAATTTAGGTTTTTAGATAAACTATAAACTATGTATGCTTAACTTATTCGACTTTATAAATTAATTGATCTCTCGCTATTAAGTAATATTTGATTGAAGTGTTAAAGTCCATAATCTCAACTATTACGTCGACATAAATATTTGTTTCCCATTCGGGTCCGTCAATACTATTTCTGTGTAATATGTACTCAGGATGGTAGCAATTATCACAATTTACGGGTACTGAGATCCAAATTTGCTCTTTATTTATTACATATATTGTAGTAATATCTATAGTATTAACAATTGATAAACTGTCAATACTTCTTGCCATAACATGAGCGAATAATCTTCTCTTTTCGTGTATACCGCCACCTGGAAAAAAATTACGATATAGATCCGTTTCCAAAATTAGCTTTTGTGTATCAACAAATATTGTATCATTTGATTGTGAATAAATATACTCATAAAGCTCATTATCTACAACAATATCTCCAAGCATCTTATCTTTTTCACAAGATGAAATCACAAGTATAACTAAGGAAAATAATGTAAATATTGGAATAACTATAGATCGCTGTTTCATGCTAATAACTATATAATAATGGATTGCTCCAATTCTCAAGATTCAACGATATTTGATTATCGGTGGTTCTTATGGGCTTTAAATCAAATGAATACCTTTTTGCTACCATAGCCAGACAGATTTCTTCATTTTTCAAGGAAAGTTTAATAAACCTTTGTATCGGATATGATTCAGCAATAGCTTCTGAATCAACAAGGCTAACTTCCCAAGTACTTCCATCACACCCCCCTGAATAAATTTCAACCTCAAGACAATCATCGGTAATCACAGCATCTAATATGGTGTAATACTGAGTATTAACAGAATCATACAAATCTTCATCCAGAATAATTTGTTTACCACAAGTAATTGAATTATTGTCATCATTCTTTTCACAGGAAGTTAATCCGATAATGGTTGTAAGACTTAATAAAAGTATAGTTCTCATAATGATCTCTTCAGAAGAGATTAATTCATAAAAAATTTAACCGACAGCAAAAAAGATTGAGTTGTAAACTTGTTATCCACTGGATTTGTTGAAATATTATCAGTAGTATAAAAGTAATAATCTTCATTCATAATGGAATAAACATAGGCGAAATCTACAGCATAGCTACGTGTTTTATATCCTATTCCTCCCGAAAACATTTGTCGTTTGCCATCATTAAGGTTATCAGTATATGGGCTTCCGTATAATGCATATCCACCTCTAAAGCTAAAGTTTGAATATCTCCACTCTGTTCCTGCCCTGAAGTTATGTGTTGCCTGGTATACTGATCTAATATCTTGATTTACATCAGGGTA
>Ga0209633_10004303_pt1 | contig 12826 bp, 5 predicted proteins | sample Cruoilmetagenom1_FD_187290 | JGI IMG/M metagenome (GOLD analysis project Ga0209633, IMG submission 187290) | Oil polluted marine microbial communities from Coal Oil Point, Santa Barbara, California, USA - Sample 1 (SPAdes) (version 2) | ecosystem: Environmental > Aquatic > Marine > Oil seeps ... | reverse complement strand
TCCCGCGCCCGTAGCAACCGCTAAATCCGCAATCGTGGTGTCTTCTGTCTCACCGGAGCGATGCGATACAACCGAGGTATAACCCGCCTTACGTGCCATGGCCATGGTCTCAAGTGTTTCAGTCAGAGTGCCGATTTGGTTAAGCTTGATCAGGATTGAATTACAGATCTTCCTATCAATGCCTTCCTGGAATATTTTAGTATTAGTCACAAACAGGTCATCACCCACCAGCTGAATTTTATCACCCAGGCGTTCGGTCAGCTTCTTCCAGCCATCCCAGTCATCTTCGGCCATGCCATCTTCGATGCTGATAATGGGATACTTTTTACACCATTCGGCGAAGACATCGATCAATTCCTCGGAACTCAGGCTCTTGCCTTCTGACGTCAGCTCATATTTACCGTTCTTATAGAATTCACTACTCGCCGCATCAATGGCGATCATAATATCTTCGCCCGCCTTGAAGCCTGCCTTGGCAATGGCCTCAAGTATGACTTCGATGGCAGATTCATTCGATGGCAGGTCCGGTGCAAAACCCCCTTCATCGCCGACGGCCGTATTTAAACCCTTGGCATGTAATACTGATTTGAGGGCATGAAAGACCTCGGCACCGTATCGAATCGCCTCGCTTATGCTGGGCGCGCCGACGGGCATGATCATAAATTCCTGCATGTCGACACTATTATTCGCATGCACACCGCCATTAATAATATTCATCATGGGTACGGGCATTTGAAAACCATTGCCCTGATCCAGATACGCATACAGTGGTTTACCCTGTGACTTCGCCACCGCATGCGCGCAGGCCATTGACACGGCGAGGATAGCATTGGCGCCGAGCTTACTCTTATTTTCAGTCCCATCGAGGTCGATCATAATATGATCAACGACCTTTTGATCCGTCGCATCCTGACCTTTAAGGGCATTCTTTATCGCGTTATTGATGTGGCCAACTGCCTTTAGGACACCCTTACCTCCAAAGCGTTTGCTATCACCATCACGTAACTCAATGGCCTCACGCGTGCCAGTGGATGCACCAGAGGGAACGGCGGCACGACCCACCGTACCATCTGCCAGCACGACATCGGCCTCCACGGTTGGATTGCCGCGTGAATCAATAATTTCCCGACCAATAATATTTTCAATAACAGTACTTGCCATGTATTCTAAATCTCTCTTGTTAATTAAACTTCAGATTAAATTTTTGTATTTCGCTCATCAGGATAGAATTACAAATAGTAAATCGGCCTGCTACCCATCATAATGATCATGAAGGAATGGCACTCTGAGGCCGACCTGCAATAGGGGATTCCGGCTCATTCCAAACGACGAAAATATATTTACTTCTAAACCTGTTGCTCCAGAAAACCATCCTGCTTCACCTGAGCATCAATCGCTTTCAGGGTTTTCAGTAATGCCAACATTAAATTCAGCGGCCAGGCATTAGGGCCATCACTTAAAGCCTTTGCAGGCTCAGGGTGGGTCTCCATAAAAATTCCTGCAATACCCGCTGCCACCGCCGCACGTGCCAGCACCGGCACAAACTCACGTTGGCCGCCGGAACTGCCGCCCTGTCCCCCCGGTTGTTGTACCGAATGTGTGGCATCAAAGACGACCGGGCACTTTGTATCGCGCATGACCGCCAGACTCCGCATATCCGATACCAGGGTGTTATAACCAAAAGAGGCGCCACGTTCACAGACCATGATCTGCTCGTTACCCACAGCATGTGCCTTATCGACCACATGTTGCATATCCCAGGGTGCCTGAAACTGGCCCTTTTTAATATTGACCGGTTTACCCTGCCTTGCAACGTTTTGAATAAAGTTGGTTTGTCTGACCAGGAACGCCGGCGTCTGTAATACATCCACTACCGAGGCCACTTCATCAAGCGGTGTGTCTTCATGCACATCGGTCAGCACCGGCACGCCGATCTCCTCTTTGACCTTTTGCAGAATGCGCAGACCCTCTTCAACCCCAAGTCCACGGAAACTATTGGCCGAGGTGCGATTGGCCTTGTCATAGGACGACTTATATATAAGCGGTATATCGAGTTCATCGCTAATCAACTTTAGCTGCGCGGCTGTCTCCAGCGCCATCTTTTCCGACTCGATGACACAGGGACCGGCGATCAGGAATAAGGGATATTCCAGACCGACGTCGAAGCCGCAGAGTTTCATTGATTCGCCGCCTTCGGTTGTTGCTGTGCACGCTGGTCACGTGCCGCACGGATAAAACCGCTAAACAGTGGATGACCATCACGTGGCGTTGAGGTGAATTCCGGGTGAAACTGGCAGGCGACAAACCATGGGTGATCAGCGAGTTCAATCACTTCAACCAGGCTATCATCCATGGATTTCCCGGAAATCACTAAGCCAGCCTTTTGCAGACTCTCAAGATAGTTGTTATTGAATTCATAACGATGGCGGTGACGTTCCACAATAACATCTTTGCCATAGAGTTCGCGTACACGGGTAGCGGGCTTCAGGCGACACTCCTGCCCACCCAAGCGCATGGTGCCACCAAGATCAGAAGTGGCGTCACGCTTTTCGACCAAACCATCCGCGGTAGTCCACTCGGTAATCAGCGCGATGACCGGGTCGGGGGTATTTTTATTAAATTCACTACTGTTGGCCTTTGTTAGCCCGGCAACATCACGGGCATACTCGATCACGGCGACCTGCATGCCCAGGCAAATACCTAAGTAGGGTATTTTGTTTTCACGTGCATATTTGACCGCGGCCACCTTGCCTTCAACGCCTCGTTCGCCGAAGCCACCGGGAACCAGAATCGCATCCACACTCTCCAGACAGGCAGTACCCTGTTTTTCGATCTGTTCAGAATCAACGTATTGGATCTTTACTTTGGTACGGGTATGGATACCGGCGTGGATTAACGATTCAGAAAGCGATTTGTAGGCCTCGGTTAAATCCATGTATTTGCCAACCATGGCAACGGTGACCTCACCATTGGGATTTGCCTGGGCCTCAACAACACTTTTCCATTCACTGAGATCGGCAGATGGAACCTGCAGGTGGAATTTTTCGACCACGATGTCATCAAGGGACTGCTCGTTCAAAAGACCGGGGATTTTATAAATACTATCAACATCCAGGCACTCGATAACCGCACGTGGCTCCACATTGGTAAACAGGGCAATTTTGCGTTTTTCATCTTCGGGGATGGGGCGATCGGCGCGGCACAATAGAATATCCGGTTGTATACCGATGGAGCGTAACTCTTTTACCGAGTGCTGTGTCGGCTTGGTCTTGATCTCACCCGCCGTGGGAATATAGGGTAGCAGGGTCAGGTGCATGAACAGGGCATTAGCGTGTCCCAGCTCGATCCCCATTTGGCGAATGGCCTCCAGAAACGGCAGCGACTCAATATCGCCTACGGTACCGCCAATCTCCACCATGGCGACATCGTAGCCATCGGCACCGGCATATACTCTTTCTTTGATTTCATCCGTAATGTGGGGAATCACCTGTACCGTACCGCCAAGATAATCGCCACGACGCTCCTTACGAATAACATTTTCGTATACCCGCCCGGTGGTGAAATTATTCTTCTGCGTCATGGTGGTACGAACAAAGCGCTCGTAGTGACCCAGGTCCAGATCGGACTCGGCGCCATCCTCCGTCACAAAGACCTCACCATGCTGGAACGGACTCATGGTGCCGGGGTCAACATTAATATAGGGATCGAGTTTAAGGAGAGTGACTTTCATGCCCCGGGACTCGAGTAAAGCGGCCAGGGAGGCGGAAGCAATGCCCTTTCCAAGAGAGGACACAACACCACCCGTTATAAATACATACTTCGTCATTGATCGCTTTGCTGGTTGGGGTGAAAAATAGCGTTGCATAATGACTGATGGCCCTCACTAAAAGAGGTTGCCGTAGACATTCCTATACGGCTGCTCAGTCCTGATTATTGTCGTTGTTTTCGCTATGTCTTGCAATGCCATGCCCGGATAAATCCTCGATTTTTATACCAATTCCGTTATCTTGTCGCCTCGGGCTGAAGCCCTCGCAGACGCAAAAACCGATCACCGCAGCAATCTTATTGCCTACATAAAGCAATGGCACGCGGGGACGTTTCCAGGGCGGCACTCCCCATTCCTGAAACAGTTTTCGTAGCTCATGGTGTTGCCCACCACGACCCGCTGGACAACACACCTCACCCCCCTGCCGAAAGGCAATCCGCATATCGCCTTGCCCTATCAAGCTCGGTTCCAGGCCATTCTCCACAGAGGCCTCTACTACAAGCCGAACATTTAACCCGGATAAGGGCAGCGCTTGACGTAAATCCCAGTCACAGCCATTTCCTGATACCAATTCACTGGCAGTCAAATACAGCCGTTGCCGGTAACGTCGTACTGCCAGCCCCTGCCACTGGACGCAGGGTTCACAATCCTCCGCTGCGGCAATCACCTCATCAAAGATCTGTTGCAGCCGTTTTGTATCTGGCAGGGGGGCATGATTGATACGATGAATCCAGTGACGTATTAGATTGCGCTGTCTGCTCAGTGATAAGGTTTTCAATGCGCTTATGCGGAGCTGATCGGGGAAGAGCGCCTCAGTGCCGTCATTGACAGTCTGCCAGTCCTGCTCCGCCACCTCCTGCAGTATGGTGTTGGCCTCTGCCAGGTGTACCGCCGTGCGCGCCATACTCCGGTCGGCCGACGGCCAGCGCAGTTTCACTATGGGCATAACCTCATGACGCAGGTAATTGCGATCAAGGGTAATATGCTCATTACTCGGGTCTTCGATCCAGCCAAGATTAAATCGTTGCGCATAGGCCAGAAGTTCGCTGCGCGAATTTCTCAGAAGTGGGCGTAGCAACGTGCCGCCTGCAAATGACTTGCTGATGGGCATTGCCGCCAGACCCGCCACGCCGGTGCCGCGTAATAATTGCAACATTAAGGTCTCGGCCTGGTCATCCTGGTGCTGCGCCAGACAAATTGCCTCGCCCGCTTGCATGAGCGAGGCGAAAGCCTGATAGCGTGCCGCCCGTGCCGCCGCCTCAATACCCTTGCCACTTTGCCTGTCGACTTCGACGCTTATGCGGGTTAAGGGGATATTGAGTTGATCTGAAATTTTCTGGCAGTGTTGTTGCCATTCATGACTTTGTGCCTGTAGGCCATGGTCAATATGTACGGCTGCAATATCAACTTGCAGTGAGTCACGACAGGCCGCCACGGCATGCAACAACACCGTAGAATCCAGACCGCCGCTATAGGCGACCCAGTAACGTTTTGGCTTGGAGAACTGCGCCAGCATGGGAAGAAGTTGCGCAGTATTAAAGGTCATTTTACTGTTTTTTCACCACAGAGGACACAGAGGTTCACAGAGAAAAATATTGATGAGAAATTGATGCACACCAAAATTCCAGGTTTAGGTGGGTTCTCTTATGATTGAACTAATAAACTCTGTGTCCTCCGTGCCCGCCGTGGTTCAAAGATTTTTTATTCAGTGTAATTGCCGAAACTCATTAAACGTTGATAACGCTGTTCAAGTAATTTATCCAGTGGTACGTCGGTGAGTGTTGCCAGGGTTTCGTTCAAAGTGATCTTTAATGCACTTGCTGTGGCATCCACATCACGGTGCGCGCCACCCAGTGGTTCACCAACAAGATGATCCACCATACCCAGCTCTTTCAGACGCGGTGCAGTCAGTCCCATGGCCTCTGCCGCATCCGGGGCCTTTTCTGCACTCTTCCATAATATGGAGGCACAACCCTCAGGCGAAATTACCGAGTAGGTACTGTACTGTAACATCAACAGGCGGTCACAGACGCCAATCGCCAGGGCGCCACCGGAACCCCCTTCACCAATGACGGTGCTGATGATGGGTGTCTTTAGTTTTGACATAACAAAAAGATTGCGCGCAATGGCCTCACTCTGACCGCGCTCCTCGGCACCAACACCGGGGTAGGCGCCGGGGGTATCAATAAAAGTAAACACCGGCAATTTAAAGCGCTCAGCCATTTCCAATAAACGCAGCGCCTTGCGATAACCCTCCGGGCGCGGCATTCCAAAATTGCGCTGTACCTTTTCTTTGGTATCACGGCCCTTTTGCTGGCCGATCACCATCACCGGTTTGTCTTCAAAGCGGGCCAGACCACCAACAATTGCCTTATCGTCGGCAAAGGCGCGATCACCATGCAGTTCTTCAAAGTCGGTAAAGATACGACTGACATAATCCAGAAAATAGGGCCGCTGCGGGTGACGCGCCAGCTGTGAAATCTGCGCCGACTTGAGCCCGGAGAAGATCGACGCGGTCAGGTCACGGCTCTTGGATTGCAGTCGGGAGATCTCATCGCTGATATTGACCTCCGAATCCGAGCCGACAAAACGCAGCTCTTCAATCTTGGCCTCAAGCTCGGCAATGGGTTGTTCAAAGTCCAGAAAATTCAGATTCATAGGTATCTTTAGTCGTTGTCCGGTTGTCTGTCGTAAATTATAAACGATTTGAAGCAGTTAGCCTAAGAAACCCGCGCACAATTTAACGCGTGCTACGAGGATATATCACCCGTACTTCATTCTCACCGGCCAGACTGCGCAGACGATGCAGCAGCTCGTCTTTGGGTTGCACGGCCCAGTCCGGCCCCAGTGCCAGCCGAGCGCGGGAATCCGGGCGCTGGTAATCGATCTCGACCGGGCAACCACCCTCACGGAAGGGTTGCAGCACTGCTTGCAGTTCAGGCACAAATCCATTGCCCGCCTTGGCGGTATCCACTGAGATCAGCAGGCAACGGGCATACTGTTCGCGGGCCTGATTAATATCATAGATCTGTTTGGCGCTCATTTTATAGCCACCACTGTAATCATCGACACTGACCTCACCGGCCACCACAACCAGTTTATCCTTGGAGAGCAGCTCACGACTGCTCTCATAGACATCGGAGAACACGGCCATCTCGATGCGGCCGCTGCGATCATCCAGGGTCACAAAGGCCATTTTGTCACCACGGCGGGTGTTCATAACCCGCATGGCCACTACCAGACCGGCAACGATGACCGTCTGTTCCCGGGTGGGACTCACGTCCGTGATACGGGCGGTAATAAAATCATTCAGCTCGGCCACATAGCGCTCGATAGGATGGCCCGTCAGATAGAGCCCTAGCGACTGTTTTTCCCCGGCCAAACGCTGTTCCTCATGCCACTCGGGGTGAACATTATAGGTTATGGGGCCACTGTCGGCCTGGCTCGACATACCAAACAGATCCTCCATACCCGCATTCGCGTTTCTACTGTGTTGCTCGGCGACCTGTAGCGCCGCTGGCAGGCTTGCCAATAGAGTTGCGCGGGTCTGGCCAAAGACATCCATGGCGCCAGAATGGATCAGAGCATCCAGGGTGCGGCGATTGACCTTGCGCAGGTCAATGCGCTGACAAAAGTCGAACAGGTCTTTATAGGGACCATGCTCCGCCCGCTCCTGCACCACTCCCTCAATGGCCGCGCCGCCGACGCCCTTGATAGCGCCAAGACCATAGATAATGCCGTTGCCATCGCCAGTTCCATCGACGGTAAAGCGATGCTCGCAAAGGTTGACGTTAGGCGGCTCGACTTTGAGCTGCATATCCCGACACTCGTCGATGAGCGTGACCACCTTGTCGGTGTTATCCATATCCGCCGACAGTACCGCCGCCATGAAGGCCGCGGGATAATGTGTCTTGAGCCAGGCGGTCTGGTAGGACACCAGTGCGTATGCGGCCGAGTGCGACTTGTTGAAGCCATAACCGGCGAATTTTTCCACCAGATCGAAGATCTTGGTCGCCAGATCCGGGTCAATGCCACTGTTTTTCGCCCCCTCGGCAAACACCTCGCGCTGCTTGGCCATTTCCTCGGGCTTTTTCTTACCCATGGCGCGGCGCAACAGGTCGGCTGCGCCGAGACTATAACCGGCCAGCACCTGGGCGATCTGCATGACCTGTTCCTGATAGAGAATAATGCCGTAGGTCGGCTCCAGGATCGGCTTTAGCCACTCGTGTTGATACTGGGCATCCGGGTAAGAGACCTTCTCACGTCCGTGCTTACGATTAATAAAGTTGTCCACCATCCCCGATTGCAGGGGACCGGGACGAAACAGGGCCACCAGGGCGATGATGTCCTCAAAGCTATCCGGCTGCAGGCGTTTAATGAGATCTTTCATGCCACGGGATTCGAGCTGAAACACCGCCGTGGTGGCGCAATCTTTGAGCAGGCGGAAGACGGCCTCGTCCTGCAGCGGGATCAGGGTGATATCAATTGCCGCCTCGTCACGCGTCTTGCGCTGGCGATTAATGGTCTGCACCGCCCAATCGATTATGGTCAGGGTGCGCAGGCCCAGAAAGTCGAACTTGACCAGCCCCACGGCCTCCACATCGTCTTTATCGAATTGGGTGACGACCCCCTGTCCCCCCTCTTCACAATAGAGTGGCGAGAAGTCGGTTAGTTTGGAGGGCGCAATAACCACCCCACCCGCATGTTTGCCGGCATTTCGCGCCAGCCCCTCCAGGCTGCGGGCCAAGTCGAGCAGGCCACGGACCTCCTCGTCTTCATCATAGAGGGTCTGTAACTGCGCTTCCTGTTCCAGAGCCTTGTCCAGGGTGATGCCGATCTCAAACGGGATCAGCTTGGCAATGCGATCGACAAAGCCATAGGGTTGACCCAGGACGCGGCCCACATCGCGGATGACCGCCTTGGCCGCCATGGAGCCGTAGGTAATAATTTGCGAGACCTTTTCCCGACCATAGTGATCCGCCACATAAGCGATAACCTCGTCGCGACGCTCCATACAAAAATCGACATCAAAGTCGGGCATGGAGACACGCTCGGGGTTCAAAAAGCGCTCAAACAGCAAGTCATATTCAATCGGGTCGAGGTCGGTAATGATCAGGGCATAGGCGACGATGGAGCCTGCACCGGAGCCTCGCCCCGGTCCCACCGGGATACCATTTTCCTTGGCCCAGCGGATAAAATCCGAGACGATCAGGAAGTAACCGGGGAAGCCCATCTCGATAATGACATCCAGCTCGATCTGCAGACGGTCTTCGTATTCCTTGCGCCTGGCGGCGACGTTGGGGTCCTGCGGGTCGAGCAGTACCTCGAAGCGTTTTTCCAGGCCCTTACGGGCCTCCGCGATGAGATAGTCATCCACGGTCATACCCTCGGGCACGGGGTATTCCGGCAATACATTCTGCCCCAGGGTCAGACTCAGGTTGCAGCGTTTGGCAATCTCGACACTGTTTTCCAGTGCCTCAGGGAGGTCGGCAAACAGCTCGACCATTTCGTCCGGACTACGCAGGTATTGTTGATCGCTATAAAGTTTGGGCCGGCGCGGGTCATCGAGGGTACGACCATCCTGGATGCAGACGCGGGCCTCATGGGCCTCGAACTCGTCCTGTTTGAGAAAGTGGACATCATTACTGGCAACCACGGGCAGATCATGTTCAAGCGCCAGGCCAACGGCCAACTGGATATAGGCCTCTTCATTTTCCCGGCCGGTGCGCTGAAGCTCAAGATAAAAACGCCCCGGAAACCAATGTTGCCAGTCGGCGAGTAATTGTCCGGCCACGTCGGCCTTACCGGCTAACAGGGCCATACCCACCTCACCCAGGCGACCACCGGAGAGTGCAATCAGACCATCGGTAAAACCCCCCAACCAGTCGCGTTGCAGAATGGGCATGCCCCGCTGCTGACCTTCCAGATAACTGCGGGAGACAAGCTGGGTCAGATTTTTGTAGCCTGTGTCGTCCTGGCACAGCAGCACCAGTCGTGAGGGTTGATTAGGGTCCTGTTCATTTTGCAACCAGACATCCACGCCGATAATGGGTTTTACCCCGGCGGCCATGGCGGCACGATAAAACTTGACCATGGCGAACAGATTGCCCTGATCCGTCAATGCCACGGCTGGCATATTGGCCGCGGCGACGGCGCTGACCAGTGGTTTTATGCGGATAACACCGTTAGCCAGCGAATATTCACTGTGTAGATGCAAATGGACAAAACGGTGCGACATGGCGTGACGTTACAAAGGTTTGAGGAGAGGAACAAGTCTTGATCTTTTCAGACTTGGCATTGGAACGATGAATCAATAGCTTAAGTGATATTTAATTCTCTTTGCTCGGCAGGAAGTGTCAATGAGAAGCAGGAGCCCTCGCCAACCTTGCTCGTCACCTCCAGGCTGCCGCCCATCATCTCAAGCATATGGCGGCTGATCATCAGGCCAATGCCGGTGCCCTGGATGTTGGAGCCCTCGGCCCCCAATCGATCAAAGGCCTCATAGAGTTGATGCAGTTTATGCTCCGGGATACCTTCACCGGTATCGCAGACCGTCAGGCGGACCAAACCACCCTCCGTACTCTGACAACTCAGGGCAATTTCGCCCGCATCGCGATTATACTTGATCGCATTGGAGAGCAGGTTAAGCAGAATTTGTTTTAGCCGTTTTCGGTCCACCTGTACCCAGACATCAAGGCAGGGTTGGACACAAAAATCCAGATGTAGATTGCGTTTCTGCGCCAGAGGCTCAATCAGGGCGTGACACTCTTCAATCACATCGGCCAGTTGTACCGTATCAATCACCAGGAGAAGCTTGCCTGCCTCAATACGGGCCAGGTCCAGCACCTCATCAATGAGATCCAGCAAGTGTCGGCCGGCCTTCATCATCTCCTGCAAATAATCCTGGTGTGTCGTAGATAGCCTGTCATCCTCATCGGCCTCCATGAGTTGCCCAAAACCGAGGATGGCATTCATCGGCGTACGCAGCTCGTGGCTCATGTGACTGAGAAAATCCGACTTGGCCCTATTGGCCTTCTCGGCATCTTCCTTCGCCGCTTGCAGGTCGGATTTGATATGCTGTTCCTGCTCGGTCAAACGATAGGCATTGATAATCACGCCATAGGTGGCGTTAAAGGGTTTGAGAAACTGCAGGATGCGATCATCATAACCCATTTTGCGATTTGCCAGGCCATAGACACCCAGCATGTCCTTGCCATAATAAATAGGCACACCGGCAAAGGTCTCGGGTATCGGCTGCTCGGCGGGAAAACCAGTGCCGTATCTTGCCATGGCCTCCTTATCCACCACCAGTGGCTGACCCGCCTCGATCACCTTAGCAAGGACGTTATCCCTATTGGTAATGACATGGCCTTTGCCGGTTAATTCTGAAAAATATTTCAAGGCGTTGCGATTCCCTGACAGGTTCGACATCGCGTGGGCCTCAAGATAAGCCCCGCCTTGTTCGTCATGAAGCACCTCACCAATAAAACCATATTCACTCTGCGTGATGGCCAGTAAACCTTCCAGCATGTGCTGCCCTGTTTCATGTATAGAGCGCGAACTGACGTACTGACTCAATCCATACTGCATCATACTCAGCAGGGATTTCTGCTCACTCAGGGCATGCTCAAGTTTTTTACGACCAGTAATATCCTGCACCACACCCAGCATATGTATGGCGTCACCATTTGCGTCGCGCTGTACGTCACCTCTTTCGAGCAGCCAATGGATACTGTGGTCCGGCCAGATCACGCGGTGCTCGATCTCGTATTCCTGATTGCGCGCGATACTTTGCCGGGTAGCATCCATTAACCTTTGTCTGTCATCGGGATGTACCTTTTCGATAAAGTCTTCGTAACGAACCACAACCTCGCCCTCGTCATGACCGAATAAGGGCATGACACGCTCAGACCAATAAATTTCATTCTTCTTGATATACCAGTCCCAGGTGCCAATATTGGAATAACGTTGACTGCGCTTGAGCCGCTCTTCCTTGCGCTGGATTTCGATTTTCTGCCGCTCATTCTCCTGTAGGGCGGTTTGTAATTCATTACGCAGGCGCGCCAACCAGCGAGATCGTTTGGCACGCGCCAGCACTGCGGCCACTAAATGTTGCGGTTCGATCGGTTTGGTAAGAAACTCATCGCCACCAAGATTCATTGCGGCCATTTGTTTATCCAGATCGGTTTCCGTCGACAAAAAGACAATGGGCATTTCAGCGTATTGGTTATCCTGCCGAATCACTGCCGCCAGTTCCAGGCCGGAGCACTCGGACATATAGACATCCATTAACATCAGGTCCGGAGAGAATTTTTCCAGTTCTGTAAGCGCATAAAGGGGATTGTTAATCACACGCGTATCAAAACCTGCCTTTTCCAGGGTGGTGCTATAAAACTCTGACAGGGTCTCCACATCATCTACGATCAGGACACGATAGGCCTCACGCGGGGCCTGTTGTGTCAGACCGGTCAGCGTTTCTATCAGTTTGGTAAAATTGACCGGTTTGGTAAAAAAACGCTCCGCACCGATTTTCAGTGCCGCGAGTCGGGTCTCTATATCATTGCGTCCGGATGCGTACAGGATAGAAGGTGGTCGTTGCCCTTCCGCCAGAATATGCTGTAAATGTTGTAACTCGCGAAAACTGTTTTCTGGCGAGGCAACATCGACAATGACCGCGAGTGGGGGATTACACTTGATTTGCGCAACAAATTCGTTGCTGTCTGAAAAACTCTCGGTCGAGAAACCTGCCTCACCTAATTCTGCCTGATATCGCGGGATTACGCCCACATCATCGGATAACAGGTAAATTAATTTTACATTCGCCGGTTCCTTAACGGTATCTGTGTTTTTTATAATAGCCTTTTCAGGAATGGTTTTTATGGCATCCGCTACAGCCCTGTCCAGCTCACGAAAAACATCACTCATGTCTGCACGTTCCTGTGCAGTGGCATTACGGTTTTCACTAATAATCAGCTTAAACCTTTGCTCCAGTTGTTGTGCTATATGGCTTACCTCGGGGGCGCCAAACGTCGTTCCAGAGCCTGCCATGCTATGCAATAA
>Ga0209633_10004301_pt1 | contig 12829 bp, 9 predicted proteins | sample Cruoilmetagenom1_FD_187290 | JGI IMG/M metagenome (GOLD analysis project Ga0209633, IMG submission 187290) | Oil polluted marine microbial communities from Coal Oil Point, Santa Barbara, California, USA - Sample 1 (SPAdes) (version 2) | ecosystem: Environmental > Aquatic > Marine > Oil seeps ... | reverse complement strand
TGACTAAAGCTACTTTACCTTTTAGGTCAGACATGTATATTCCGTCTAGTTATGAAACATACTCAAAGTTTACCAGAACCCTCAGCAGATGCCTTGCAACATAGTGAAAAACTTATTGCGCGTATCCGTGAAGAAATTGATTCAAACAATGGCAGCATTACATTTCGACGTTATATGGAAATGGCACTGTATGAGCCAGGACTTGGTTATTATGTCAGCGGCACCCACAAGATTGGTTCACAAGGAGATTTCATAACTGCACCTGAGATATCACCTTTGTTTTCACGTTGTATTGCACAGCAGTGCAGCGAAGTACTTAAAAATATAGCGCAGCCAAACAACAGTCACACCAATGAAACTGCTGATACTAAAAACCGGGGGGGGTGCCATGTAAATATTTTAGAGCTAGGAGCAGGCACGGGGATCATGGCTGCTGACATTTTACTGGAGCTAGAACGACAACAACAACTGCCTGATCAATATTTTATTCTCGATTTAAGCCCAGATTTAAAACAGCGCCAACAACAGACCATAAATAAACACGCACCGCATTTACTAGAACGTGTTATCTGGATTTCTCAACTTCCACAAGATTTTATCGGGATTATTATTGGTAATGAAGTACTGGATGCCATGCCAGTAGATATTTTTACCCAACATCAGGATGCAAACTATGAACACCATGTTATTTGGCAAGATGGGATGCTGATTGAGCAACTTCAAGCTGCTAATACGGAGCTGTCCAGTACTATCAAACAACTACAAATTCCCGATGATGCAACTCCATATACCTCTGAGATTAATCCTAACCTTGAAGGCTGGCTTAAAACACTGAGCAACTCCATTAAAAAAGGGGTGATTTTGCTGATCGACTATGGCTACCCACGTAGCGAATACTATCTTGCTGAACGCAATAAAGGCACTTTGATTTGTCACTACCAGCACCTTGTTAATGAGGCTCCCCTTCACTATCCGGGGCTACAAGACATTACCGCCAGCGTTGATTTTACCGCAGTAGCCGAAGCCGCTGAAAAGAGTGACTTACACATAAGCGGTTTTACATCTCAGGCAGCTTTTTTAGCTAATTCAGGTTTGGAAGCACAGTTTATGCAATCACTGGATAAAAACCCAGAGGATCAATATAAACTAGCTCAACAGGTTCGCACTTTAAGCCTCCCATCTGAGATGGGAGAACGTTTTAAGGTGATTTCCTTGAGTAAGAACCATGACCAAGAATTAAAAGGATTTTCTTCTCTCAACCAACTTTATAGGCTCTGATGCGAAATAGTGGGGGGGGTGCCATGCAGGCTGTGACCGTGTTTATTAGACATCTATTTAGACAACTATTTAGACATTTATGTACTAATACTTTTTAATTCACGACTTTTCTCATACATGGGGAATAAAACTTTTTCCTCACGGTTTATACGATCCTGTAGTTGCTCACCCAAGTGCCTAAATTCTGGAATAAAAGCATCATAATTAGAGCTATTAATCGGGAAATTAGGGCTTTGCGTTAGAGAATAAAAAATCGAAATTGATATGTTTTTCATTTCTAGGCTTAATTCAGTAAATGCTTTTTCACGCTTTGGATATATCTGATGAACGTAAGCTTTCAAGTATGTATATAGTTCTTTATCTGACATATGAAAATGAGCCGTAATACGACTTGTAAGCTTCTCAAGATGATCTGCCGCCAGTTGATATTTTTTTTCTTTTGTAAACCTCATTATCTCGTTATAAATGAAGAGTATCTCTTTTTGATCATTTCGCAACGTACCCAATAAGCCAAGATCATAAACTGGTAGCATTGATTTAGGAGGCTCTGCATTGATTTCTGTTTCATTTGCTTTAGAAACGATTCCGTCAACTTCTTCAGCCGCATCAACAAAAGCAGGATCTTTAGTTCTAATTTCATCCTCAACATTCATTTCTGAGGGCATAATCATCTCTTCTTGTTTAGCAGAGAAAAAACTCTTTATATCAACTTCTTGAAGAAGAAATTCTTTTAATTTGACTTCCGTTGCTAACATCTCTTTTAGGCGGGTTATTTCAACTTCCATTTCAAGAAAATCATGAATCGGTTTTGTATCGATGTCTTTAGTCAGTACTTCTTTGACATCTTTGATTTCGATTTCTTTTGTGAGAACTTCTTTTACTGTCTCTAGCATTACGCTAACCCTCTTTTATTTTTATAATAACGACACTAATATCAGGTAAAATAACATATTATTGACTCCAAGATACAACCACTAGACTAAAGGTAGCTAAGGAAACTACACTAAACTTATGAAAATTCAATGGTTTCCAGGGCATATGCATAAGGCTAGCAAAGAGATTATGCAAAAGCTCCCTGATATGGATCTTCTTATTGAAGTTCTTGATGCACGCCTGCCCGGTTCTAGCGAAAACCCCATGCTTGCTAAAATACGTGGGGATAAACCCTGTATCAAAATTTTTAACAAGAGTGACTTGGCTGATCCTGAATTCACTGAAAAATGGCAAGAACATTACGAACAGGACAAGGGTATAAAAACCCTGTGCGTGACCAGAGATGAACCCGAAAAAATCAAGCAAATCTCTTCGCTGTGTCGAAAAATGGTTCCCATTAGTGAAAACCGTGACAAAGAGATTCAAGCCATGATTGTAGGTATTCCTAATGTTGGAAAATCCACTATTATAAATATTTTAACTGGGCGTACCATTGCTAAAACGGGTAATGAAGCAGCCGTAACCCGTCAGCAACAACGCATAAAAATCAACGACAATGTGGTGCTATTTGACACTCCTGGTCTACTTTGGGGAAATATAAATAACGAGCACAGTGGCTATAGACTAGCAATCTCCGGCGCCATCAAAGATACCGCATTTGATAGCGACGATGCTGCTTTTTATCTGGCTGAAGTACTTATAAGGGATTATCCCAAATTGCTGGTGGATCGTTATCAACTGACAGAAACGCCACAGACTGAACTTGAATTGATTGAATCGATTGGTCGATTACGAGGTTGTTTGCGAGCAGGTGGCCAAATAGAAATTGATAAAGCTTGCAAAATACTAATCAATGAATTTCGCCTAGGAACTTTAGGAAGAATCACACTTGAAAATCCTCAAAAATTTTTTCAAGAAGTCAGTCTGGCAGATAACGAAATGAAACAAAAAGATATACAAAAAAAAGAGACTAAGGCTGCCAGAAAGAAACGCTGGAAGAAAAACCGTAAATAAGTTTTATTGGGACTCAGCCAACTCTTGTAGCTCTTGCTGTTTAGTTTCTATCTGTTGATCCAGTTGAATTAGTTCTTGCTGCTTCTCTACTAGAAACAGTTTATTTTGTTGTTGATATTCCTGAAGCTCTGAATCAATTGATGCTAATTTTTCTGCATTTAACTGCACATTCTCATCTAATATATTGATCTCTTGCTGAAGGTCTATCCTGCTTTGAAATGTATCTTGAAGTTTAATTTGTTCTTGGTGCTTTATTTTTTTCACATCAAATTCTAAATTTAACTCTTCAAGTTCCTGTTCTTTTAACTGTTGTTTTTCAATGATTTTTTCCAAGTCAACCTTTGCACTATCTAACTGTTTTAGAAGATGTTCCAGATCCAACTCTTTTAAATGCTGACTCATTTTCAATTTGTTAACATCTTCAAACATGCAAGTTTTTTTCTTTTCCATTGTTTCCAAAGCAATTCCATTAAAAGATATTTCAGATGCAATACTATCCGTTTTTTCCTCACTACTTTCTAGATCATGCAGTATCTGAATTTTATCCTTAAGTTGTTGATCCAAGCTGTCGCGCTCTTTTTGTAAAAGAGTTCTAGTTTGAATAGAGTCAGCCTCGAATATGTTATTTTGATGTTGCTCATGCTCTATCTCAAACTGCTTTAGAATGTAGTATTGTTTCATCTGCTCAACACTTAGCTGAGTGTCTTTTAAGTGATCATCTAAATGGTTGAATTCTTTTTCTATAAGTTCTTGCTCTAGTTGATCCACATTGACGATTGAGCTACTTATATCGATAGGTACAAATTTTGAAACATTGCTTTCTTGTTTTTCTGATTCAATTTCTGCTTTGATTTCCTGAACAAAAGCTTCAATGCTCTCAACTGAGATTAGTTCCTCCTTAGGCGAGTCATCAGTGTCTTCTGTATTCTTAACTAAAGACTTAGTTATTTCAGTGTTAATTAAAGCATTAAAATCTTCATCATCCATATCTGTTAAAAATGCTTCTATTTCATCTAGTCTGGCAAAAAAATCCTTCGTTTTAACATCAAAATCCAGCTGTTTTTCCAATAGTTCGCTACGTGTGATTGGCTTATATGTTTGAGCAGAGTCATTGAAAAGAACGCTGTAGGATTTAAGTGACTCCCGATGTAAATACATGATATCAAGATACCAGTCAAATTTACTGATATATGCATCTTCAGAAAGTAACCACTGACCAAATTCAGATTCTGTACACTTTTGTGGATTGTCGGTTGTATGCAAATCTAAGCCGTCAAGAAGAATTTGTCCTTGAACAAGTAAACTCTCATGCACTTCACGCACTGATTTAAATTTCGCGATGGTATTGTTTCTATTCATTTTTACCAGATGTTTTATTATTATTTATTATTGGGTAAATGAGATTCCTTTCGCGATTATAAAATACTATAAAACATCAATCAACGCCGTTAGACCAGTGGTATAAAGCCCTAAATTAGTCTCATCACTACTGTACAGATAAATAGTTGAGTGAATATAATTATGCTAATAACTGGAACGCTGACAGTGCAATTTCTTTCGCTAAGGTCTAAGATACGCCACTCTTGAAAACTACTATTATTTAAACTTTTGTGACTAAAACAGCCATACTAAATCCTCAGCAACAAGCAGCCGTTGAACATATTGGCTCTCCACTTTTGGTGCTTGCTGGTGCTGGCAGTGGCAAGACACGTGTAATCACTCAGAAAATTGTTTGGTTAATCCGTAATGCTAATGTAGAAGCAAAAAACATTGCGGCAATTACCTTTACGAATAAAGCCTCGCGTGAAATGAAACAGCGTATTAGTGAGTTATTAAAATCTGAAGAAGCCAAGGGTCTAACCGTTTCCACTTTTCATTCATTAGGTTTAGATATTTTTAGACAAGAGTATAAAACGCTGGGCTATAAAGCCGGATTTACAATTTTTGACTCTCAAGACAGTAGTACTATTATAAAAGAGTTGTCCTTAAATGAATTAGCTGAAAACGAACAAAGTGATAAAGACGAAGATGCACGCTGGATTATTTCGCGCTGGAAAAATGATTTTATCTCACCAGAACAAGCTTTTGAAGTTGCTACATCAGCACACGAAGTTCATGCAGCAAAGCTATATCGTAGTTATCAACGTCAACTCAAGGCCTATAACGCGATTGATTTTGATGATTTGATTATATTACCCTTACAGCTTTTTAAAGAGCATCCTGAAATCCTTAAAAAGTGGCAAAATAAACTTCGTTATTTGTTAGTGGATGAGTATCAGGATACAAATACCTGCCAGTACGAAATGGTTAAATTACTAAGCGGTGTACGAAAAGAATTAACCGTAGTTGGCGATGATGATCAGTCTATTTATGCCTGGCGTGGCGCAAAACCAGAAAATATCGCACAATTACAACAGGACTATCCTTCACTTAAAATTGTAAAACTTGAACAAAATTACCGCTCAACTTCACGTATTTTAGAAAGTGCCAATAAACTGATTGCGAATAACCCTCACCTCTTTGAAAAGAAACTATGGAGCGCTTTAGGTGAAGGTGAAAAAATCAGAATTATTCCCTGTAACAATGCAGAACATGAGGTAGAAACAGTTATTGGTGAAATCATGAAATTTACATTTCGTGACAAAGCCAAATACCAGGAAATGGCAATCCTGTATCGCAGTAATTACCAGAGTCGCCTATTTGAACGCTACTTACGCAGCAATAATATTGCCTATAAAATTAGTGGTGGCACCTCTTTTTTCGAACGTGCAGAAGTCAAAGACATTCTTGCCTATTTACGCTTGATCGGAAACACAGCAGATGATGCTGCTTTTTTACGAGTAATTAACACGCCCAAACGATCAATTGGTGCCAGCACACTGGAGAAACTCGGCAATTATGCCAATGAGCGCCACATCAGCTTATTTGCAGCCAGTCAGGAAATGGGCTTTGCCCAACGTGTTTCCCAAAAAGCGGTCGCCCGAGTGACAAACTTTACCTTCTGGATCAATGAATTAATGCTTGCCAGCCACGAAGTTAAACCACATGAACTGGTTGAGCGAATAGTTACTGAAATAGCTTATGAAGACTGGTTACTGAATATTTGTGCATCTAGTAAACAGGCCGAACAACGCATGGCAAACGTTAATGAAATTATAGATTGGACTCGACGCTTATATGAAGATGGTGAAGGCAAAGAAACACTGGCAGAAATTATTGCACATATGTGCTTGATGGATTTACTTGAAAGAAATCAGGAAGAAGAAGAACAAAATGCCATTAGCTTAATGACCATGCATACTGCAAAGGGACTAGAGTTTCCCTACGTTTTCATTATCGGAGCTGAAGAAGAAATATTACCGCATACAAATAGCATGGAAGAAGACGGACTTGAAGAGGAACGTCGCCTAGCCTATGTGGGCATAACACGTGCACAGAGACAATTGTGTATCACCTTTGCAAAAACACGCAATAAATTTGGCGAAAAATTAAGCTGTGAACCTAGTCGATTCCTTGAAGAACTACCCGAAGAACATATCGAATGGGCAGATCGTAAAATTGTTTCACAAGAAGAAATGCAGGAAACAGCTCAATCCTACATCTCAAACTTGCAGGCGATGCTGGATGATTAAAAGCATGAGGTTGTAAAAGTATTCTGAGGTGAAAGGATAGTGAGGAAAAATATGGAGGAATTTCACCATTTTTATAAGTCCACGAATACTTTCACAGCCTCACTTGTGCTGAGCTTGTCGAAGCATGGAACCCCTACTTTTAATGAGCTAACCGTTTCGTCTTTTGAAACGGTTAGCTCAGTTATTATTGTAAAACTGTTTAGTTTCAGCCATCATCTCTAAACGTATTGCCACAAAAACGACAACGCGTAAAACGTATATCCGGAAGACTGGAAGCTTCCTGAGATGGCTTCAGACGAATTACATTTAAACTGCCACAGTTTGGGCAACTTGAGCCATCACTACTTTCAATATTAGGTAGATCAACTCTAGTATCACTAACTTTATTTTTCACACTCTTAGATGGAGTAGCTTCAGAATCATCCGCGCTATCAAATGACATTAAGTTTGCTGTAGAAACACTTTCTGTTGAACCAATTGGTGGCAAGCGATTATTATGTTCTGAAATTAAACGATAACACTGTTTTCTAAATGGTTTTAAAAGACCCACTTTATCAAACGCTTGTCTGAACTCACTGAGCAACTCTTTAGTCGGTAATTTGGGTTGAAAATCTGGCTGCATGAAACTAAACAAATAAAGCTGATGTTTAGCCCAGCGCAATAAGGCATCATCGTTAAGGCAAAGGACTTCTTGTAATGCCAATATACGTAAAAGAATGAGTTGTTCATTACCACTTAAATCAACCATTTTTTTAGATTCAAAAAACTTTTCAAATCTTTTCCACGGCAAACTACTTGCAAACATTGCTATCACACTAATAAAGTGAGGATCTGGTGCAATATACGAATCACCCTTTCCCATTTCCTCTGCCACATATAAATTCAACTGTTTGCTCCTTAAATAAATCTTAGTCTTGCGACTTCTATAGGGTGAGAATAGTAAATTGCAGCAAGAAGTAATAGTAGAGAAATGTGTCTTGGTAGGGTTAAACGGACAAACGGTATGATATAAAAAAGCAAGAAAACATAGTAATTACAACTGTTTAAACATTAAGCATTATGATAAGCACACTGTTTTATTTAATAGATTATCTCTATATTGTAACAATATGAGAGCTTTGTTCGGGAGTATAGCGAGATATAAAACAGCGGAATATAAGTCGCTGATCCTAAAAAGTGGGGGGGGGGTGCCAAGTATGGCTGTGACAGTATTCATAGCAATACTTCAAACAAACAAAATGCTTTATGTTTTCTATTGAAACACAGCGATACTTTACCTATTATTATGCGCCTATGTTTTCCCATTCCTCATTCTAAAAATTGCGCCTTAGCAAAATAAAAATCGCAGGCTTTAAGTCCTTTGTTGATCCGACAACTATTGACTTACGCAGCAATCTGACAGGCATTGTTGGACCAAATGGCTGTGGAAAATCTAATGTGATTGATGCCGTACGCTGGGTAATGGGTGAGAGCTCAGCCAAGCATTTGCGTGGTGCATCAATGGATGACGTTATTTTTAATGGTTCATCAGCACGTAAACCCATAGGTCAGGCAGCTATTGAATTATTATTTGATAATTCTGATGCCAGCTTAGGTGGTGAATATGCAAAATATTCCGAGATTGGTATAAAAAGACTAATTTCGCGAGATGGACAATCTAAATATTTTTTAAATGGTGTTCGTTGTCGCCGTCGTGACATTACCGATATTTTTCTTGGAACAGGTCTGGGACCTCGTAGTTACGCTATTATCGAACAGGGAATGATTACCCGTTTAATCGATGCCAAACCCGAAGAGTTGCGAAATACATTAGAAGAAGCTGCGGGGATTTCCAAATATAAAGAACGCCGTCGAGAAACTGAAAGACGCATTAAAAACACGCGTGAAAATCTTGATCGTTTAACCGATCTTCGAGAAGAGCTTGAAAAGCAACTTGCACATTTAAATCGTCAAGCTAAAGCCGCAGAAAAGTTTAAAACTTTCAAAGAGAATGAACGTCGCATCAGTGCAGAGTTAATTCTGTTACGTTTAAAGCAGGTTCAACAAGATATTGTTAACCGTCAAAACGTCATTAACGAGAAGGCAACCGAACATCAAGCAAAACTTTCTAAACAACGATCATTAGAAAATCAAATTGAAACACATCGTGAAAAACATACTGTAGCGAATGAGTCTTTCAATGAAATTCAGGCGAGTTTCTATCAGGTCGGTTCTGAAATATCGCGCCTTGAACAAACCATTCAACACCAAAAAGAACTTGCAGAACGCTATCAGCGCGAGTTACAACAGGTCGATAGTGAAATAAGCGCTGCTCAATTACATGCAGATGAAGATCTCAAGCAACTTGAAACAGCCAAACAAGAATTGCAACAACTACAGCCTGAACTGGAACAAAAGCGCAAAACGCTGGACAACTCTGCTAATGAGCTTAGTCATGCAGAGCAAAAGTTGTCTACATGGCAGGTGTCCTGGAATACTTTGCAGCAAAAACTCACCGAACCTGCTCAACAGGCTCAGGTCGAACGAGCACGCATGGAGCAGTTAGAAACACAGTTACAGCAAGTTGCAAGCCGTTTAGTCAAACTACACAATGATCAGGGTGTTTATAATACCAGTGCTTACAAAGCCGAATTGCTGACGCAAGAAAAGACATTATCAGAAATCAGGAATAAGACACAACTCGCACAACAATCATTTGATCAATGCAAACAATCGCTTCAGTCTCAAATAGACGATAATCAGGATTTACAAAAAGAACTTCAAGAAACAAGGTCACAACTCCAATCCCTTAGTGGCAAATTTTCTTCTCTGGAAGTTTTACAAAAGGCGGGGTTAGGAAAAGATAAAAATCAGGCATCCCGAATTAAATGGCTTTCAAACCACAATTTGGAGAAATCTTCAGTACTCGCTGAAATCATCCAGATAGAAGCAGGCTGGGAAATAGCTCTCGAGACTGTTTTAGGTGACTTGCTAGAATCCTTGCAAATAAATTCCTATGATCAATTAGAGAAAATCATGCAGGATGCTCCGGATGTTACTTCATCCTTTTTAATTAACAGCAACTGGAATAAAACAATTCCTGAAAACTCACTCGCATCAAAGTTAAAGGAACCTAAATCACTACACCCCCTACTCTCAAACTATCAATACGCTGAATCATTAGAGAACGCCATTTCTCGGCAGAACTCTTTAGAAAATGGAGAAGTTATAATCACGCGTGATGGTGCTATGCTGGGCAGCAACTGGTTAAAAACAATCGCTAAAGATAACAGCAGTCAACGTGATGGCGTACTATCCAGACAAAAAGAAATTGAAACCACTCAGAAACAGATACAGCAACAAAAACAATCACTAGAAAGTCGAGAAAGTAAGTTGGAATCAGGTCGGGCTAAACGTAAAGAACTGGAGCTTGAGCAGTCACAATTTCAAAGTCGTTTAAATGAATTACACCGTGAGGAGTCACAAGCTCAATCAGCGATTGATTCATCTGAAAATAGAATTAAACAAACTGAGTCAAATCAACAGCGGATTTTACAAGAAGTTGTTGAGCTGGAGCTACAACAGAGCAATGAACAAAAGGCTCATGAAAGTGCAACTCACTTGAGAAATAATGCACTAAGTCTTTTAGAGACACTTGAGAAAGAAAAAACGGAGATCGAAGGCAAAGATACTGCTCTACTTGAAAAAGTAACGATACGACGCCAACAAACTCAAGTATTGCGTGATGAAACCCAACAGATTCAACTTCAGATTGAAACTTTCAAAACGACGCAGGCAAGTTCGCAACAACAACTTGACCGCTTTGATGAACGTCGCCAACAACTACAGAATCGTAAAGATCAATTAATCGAACAGAATAATAGCGCGGGCTCCAGCTCTGATTCTGACCTCAACACACAACTGGAGCAACAATTAGAGAAAAGAAAAATCACAGAAGCTGAACTATCAACTGCACGTGATGCCTTACAGAATATAGATAATATCGTTCGCGAATTAGAAAGCAAGCGTCATCAAGCAGAACAGCAGGTTGAAACATTCCGCTCCTTATTAGAAACATTGAAAATGGAGTGGCAAGAGGTCAGCGTTCGTGAGAAGACATTACAAGAACAGTTCGATGCAAGCGACTTTGGTAAAAGTAATGAAGCAAACAAACTATTAGAATCAATGGATGAAAGTGTCACATTAAAATCTCATCAACAGTCGCTAGAAGATATACAACAAAAAGTAGCACGCTTAGGAGCCATTAATCTGGCTGCCATTGAAGAGTTTAAAACTCAAAGTGAACGCAAAACATATCTTGATAAGCAAGATGAAGACTTAATGGAGGCTCTGCAAACACTGGAGACTGCCATCGCCAAGATTGACCGTGATACCCGGAGTCGCTTTAAAGATACATTTGAGAAAGTAAATGTAAGAATTCAGGAAATGTTTCCGCAGTTATTTGGTGGAGGAAAGGCACATCTTGAAATGACAGGCGATGATTTGTTAACCACGGGTATTGCAATTATGGCGCAACCACCGGGAAAACGGATTTCCAGCATTCATTTAATGTCAGGCGGAGAAAAAGCACTTACCGCAGTTGCAATGGTTTTTGCCATTTTTGAACTTAACCCGGCACCATTTTGTATGCTGGATGAGGTTGACGCTCCTCTTGATGAAGCCAATGTAGGACGCTTCTGTAATCTAGTTAGAAAAATGTCAGACAGAGTACAATTTATTTTTATTACACATAATAAAACAACTATGGAGTTATCCGAAAACCTGATTGGTGTAACCATGCGTGAACCCGGGGTTTCGAGATTAGTCAGTGTTGATTTAAACGAAGCAGCCAAACTGGCTCAGGAATAACAGGGCATACTATGAACATTAGTAGCATATTGATTACCATCGTAGGCATTATAATAATAATTGCACTCTACCTGATGAGTCGTATCGCTCAAAGTAAACTGCCCCAAGAACATAGTACGCAGCTACCCGATTTAAAAGATGAAAATGGCAATAAGTTCACTTCGGTACTGGACGATATTCCTGCCAGAGATGGCTCAACTCCCAAACCAAAACCAGCTACTGTTAGTAGTATTAATAAAAACAAACCTAAAACAAAAACGAACGTGACTAAAAAGACTGGTGAGAAGAAAAAAGACAAAACGAATGAAAATCAACAACAGGTCATTCTTTTTATTTCTGCAAAAGAAGATTCAATCCTTGATGGAAATACCATCCAGAATTCGTTAACAAATAATGGGCTAGTTTTGGGAGAAAATGATATTTACCATTATTATATAGAAGTATTTGCAAATGATGGTCGTGCATTACCTCCAGGAAAGTCCAGCTTGTTTAGGGTAGCCAACGGAGTCGAACCATGGACTTTAAAAAAGAAAGATCTACTCAATAGACAACTTGCCGGTTTATCTCTTGTTATGCTGATTCCTACTAAAACTGACGAAAGAAAAGCAATTAAAACATTTATAAGTGTTGCACAAGAGCTGGCAAAAGAGATTAACGGAGTACTAAAAAACCAACAGCAACAAGTACTTACAGACAAAGATATCGATTTGCTAATACCTAAATAAAAAAAATCACTGCGCTCATCCCTCGTTCAGCTTTGATTCTTATAATAGCTCCCAAGAACTAGAAGGAATCTAGGTTAAATTTTAAATAATAAGAATAAAAAAAGGGGAAAAATATGAGATACAATGACCAAACTTTAAATCCAGATTTAGATGAAGCCGAGATTATTCCAAATCTTGAGGATTTAGATAAGACCGAAGACAAATCAGAAAAGAAAATAAAAGCACATGTCATTCGTCGTAATGTAGAAGACTATCTTGAACGCAAAGCATTAGAGCGCAGCTTAAAAGAAGTTTTTGATGATGATTTTCTTTTGGATTAGTATTCAAAATTTCTAATAAAAAATCGGGGCTATAGGGCACGAGTAATCTATACTCGCTCTACTGAAAATAGATAAGGTT
>Ga0209633_10004300_pt1 | contig 12831 bp, 11 predicted proteins | sample Cruoilmetagenom1_FD_187290 | JGI IMG/M metagenome (GOLD analysis project Ga0209633, IMG submission 187290) | Oil polluted marine microbial communities from Coal Oil Point, Santa Barbara, California, USA - Sample 1 (SPAdes) (version 2) | ecosystem: Environmental > Aquatic > Marine > Oil seeps ... | reverse complement strand
GCCCCCGTCGCGCCCGACGATCCCAAAAATCGACAGGCCGCGTTCCTTGGCGAGATCGAGCGCGCCGATCAGATTCATGCTGACCTTGGCCTCTGCATTGCCGCCACCGACCGATAACACAAGCACGCCGTCCTTTTCGTTGGCTCGGCTCCCTTTCATCCACTCGCGGAAGACCGTATCCCAGCCCTCGTCGTTGGTGCGCGCCGTCAGCTCCGACACGTTGTCGGTCGGGGCGTAGGCCTCCACATCGCAAAGCTTGCGGAAGTCATTGACCGCGTGGGATGCATTGCCAGCGCTACCGCCGACGCCCAGAACGAAGAGGCGGCCGCCCCGGTCGCGCACCGTTGCGATGCCGGCCGCCATGGCGTCTATGGTGGTGTCGTCCAATTCCGCACAAATTTTGGCTGATTGGTCGAGGAAAATACGCGCGAATCCAGTCGATAAGGACGCAGTCATTTCGAATCCAGTTTTTGCCGAAGCCGGGCAAGCTACCGCCGTTTGGGTGAAATCGCTCTCACCCAGGCCACTTGCTTCAAAGCAAGCCAAGCTTGCGATTTAGTCTGCCGACCAGCCCTAGCTCAGCCGGCAGATACCAATACCCGGCGCGAAACCAACGCCTGGACCTCGCGCCCCAATACATTCAGCAGCACCGCCACCCGGTCCTTGTCGGTCAAGCGCGCGAGTGTGCCGACCATATCGGCAAACGGACCTGCAATAAGGCGCACACGATCGCCGCACTTGAAGGCATCTTTCGATGCGGCAACCAGCCCCTCTTCGTCCACGGTCTCCTGCAAGGTCTCGATAAATCCTGTTGCCACGGGTGCGGGCCGCTCGTTCTCGCAGAGCAGGCGGCGCACGCCAAACGTACCGTTGATCGAGCGCCAGGGTTGCTGATCCAAATCCAGGCTCACGAACAAATAACCGGGGAACAGGGGAACAAATACATTGTCGATGCGCCGCGCATGCCGCCGCGTTTGCCGCAGGCGAGGCAACCAAGACTCAAACCCCTGGCGGCGAAGATTGAGATCGGCGCGCGCTTCCTGCCGGGTCTGGCAGCACACAACGTACCAGCGCATCAGGATTTCCCCTCCTGCCGCGCACGGGCGAGCAGTTCCCGCCGGTTCGGCGTGATGCGGAGCAACGGTGGGGCGAATACTCTCGAGGCGTCAAAGGCCGCGCACATCTGCTCGTAGGTAGCCTGCGGCGACCTGCTCTCGGTGATGATTACGGCATCGATCGCCGCCGCCTCGGACAGGTCTCTGATGACCCGGACCCCATGCCGTTCGGCCTCGTTCGCCTCTGGATCAAAGATGGCATCTATCGAGACGCCTTCGCCCAGGGCGGCCAGCACGGCGATCTCCGCGAGCTCGCCGCGACCTACCAGGGCAATCTTGTGCAGGCCTAAATTCTGGGCGCGGACGAAGATTTCGGCATACTCGCCACGGGCGGTGCGAAAGAAATCGAGCGATGTTTCCAGATACTCCGCAACCAGCCGGCTTTTCTCGGCAAAGCCCCGCGGCGTGAGATAGTAGACATAGCGCTTGTAGGGCGCCTGGCTCACCTTCGCATAACCTTTGCCGACCGACCGCTTTACCAGCGCATTGACCATCCCGACGGACACGCCGATCCGCCGCCGCAACGTCATCTGCGTGACAATTTCGCCGCACTCGATAGCGGCCAAAAAGTCCAATTCCGCGTGCACTTTTGGCTTACCGGTCATAAAAACGGATTCATTCAGATTGTGAAATTCAGGATCTGAATACCATCTGTCCTGGCGGTCGTCAACGCTTGAAATTCACGATGTGAATGATTTCGTTCGCCAATCCGGTTCATATTTTCACTATATATCAGTGAATTACGACAACAGAAATATTCCCAACCATGCCGACCCAACGCATTTCAAGCCTTGGCGGGGCGCCATATCACCTTCCACAGGCGGCCCGACCGCCAAAATCAGGCTAGCCCTCCCTTGCCCAGGGTAGGTACAAAGACCAAAGTGCGCCACACAGGCTGGATCGCAACGTGCCGGGTATTTGGAGGGCCATCGTCTCAGATGAGCGGAATTGTTTGGCTGGCGTCCTATCCGAAGTCCGGCAACACTTGGCTGCGGCTGTTTCTGGCCAACTACTTTGCCGCGAACCGTCCGCTTGGCCGCCCGCTTGAATTGAACCAGGCCATTTCGTTCGGGATCGGGGATAGCGGTGTCGATCTGTATCAGCGGGCGGGCATGGATCAGGATGACCCCTCGCAGCAGTCTATCGCGCAGCTTCGGCCTTTGGTGCACCGGCAGGTGGCACAACAAAATGCCCAGGGCGTCACCTTCGTTAAGACGCACAATGCCTGTATCCATGTGGCCGGCGCACCGCTCATCACCCCTGATGCTACCGCCGGGGCGATACTTGTGGTCCGGAATCCCTTCGATGTCGCGGTCTCCTTCGGGCATCACAACGAGATGCCCATCGAGCGCGCTGTTCAGGCCCTGGCGACCGATACCTACTATGTGCCCGCCTATGGGCCCTATGTGGATCAATATCCGACAAGCTGGCGACGCTTTCAGGCGAGCTGGATCGATGCCGCCGGGCTGTCCCCGCTCGTTCTTCGCTACGAGGATATGGTGCGCTCGCCAACGACCGCCTTCGCTCAGGTTCTGACGTTCTTGAACGTTCGGATCGATGAGGCCCGACTGGCCGACTCGATTCGGGCAACCGACTTCGATACCCTTGCCAGCCAAGAGAAAGCGCACGGGTTCGTGGAAGGTGATCCCGATGGAAAAGTGCCCTTCTTTCGCGAGGGGCGGATCGGGGTCTGGCAGGATGTGCTAACTGCGGAGCAGGTCGAATATCTGAAACAGGCCTGCGGCGAAAACCTCGTCCGCCTGGGATACGTGAGCGAGAGCGGCGCCTTGACTTCGTTGACGAAGGACACCGAAACGGCCCGCGTATAAACTTCGGCTGTTCACAAAGCTGGCTGGTGCCGAACTTGGTTCGACTGAGGCTCTCGGCAGACAAGGCGCGCATCGCTTGGCACAGAAGATCTTCAACAAGCGAAGTTGAAGCTGGCGGAGTGGGTCGTCGGTTATGGCACGTGCACGATAGGCACCCCGGCGCCGTGGCCCTGGAGGCCGTGATGGTCTGCTACTACCAGCAACCCGCCCGCGCCGGGCGCAGCGCGGACCAAGCGCGCTTGTGATTGGGACGGATTGGGCCAATCCGCCACCGTCGACCCAGATCTGGACTTCGGGCTCGTATCCCCTGGACTTCCAACGCCAAGAAAGTTTCCCTTGCCGATATCTGCAAGGGGCGCATGGAAGACGATTATATGGAGCTGGCGCACCGGCTGTTTGCGACCGCGACCGCGACCGCGATGCTCGAAGACAAGATCCATGTGCCGGTCGTGGGACAGCCATCGCGGCTGAATCCATCACAGTTTGCCGATGCTGGCCGCCGGCTCCAGGCGGCCACACACGAGATCGCGATCATCGCCGAAGCGGCTATGATTGTCGCGAATCTGGGCGTTAACCGACACCCGAATCGCTGGAACCGCCCACGCTGAAAGAACTGGACTTGCCCGGCCAAGCAAGTGTTGCTTGCTGAGACTTATGGAAGGGCCCCCAACGCCGGTTTAGGGCCCCTGCCCCGATCGGTGCCGCCGGCGGGGCCTCCGACAGTGGGAGCGCAGCGATCGCCGCGGCGCCAAAACGTCACAGAGGCCCCAATGCCCAAGCTCACCGATACCCAACTCGTCATCCTATCGGCCGTCGCCCAGCGCACGGGCGGTGCGGTCTTGCCCCTGCCGAAATCGCTCAAGATCAACAAGGGCGCCGCGACCAGCGTCCTGATGAGCCTGATCAAACACGGCCTCATCGTCGAGCAACCTGCCGGCCCGGGCGATGAGGCATGGCGTGAGGCCGAACACGGCGGGCGCACGACGCTAGCCATCAGCGATACGGGCTTGCGGGCGCTCGGCGCCGAGCCCGGACCAGGAACGGACAAGGGGCCTGCCACGACCAAGGCGCCCTCGGATGCGTCGCGCCAAGGCGGCACCAACAAGAGGGCTAACCCGAAATCGAAGACCGAGGCCGTGCCTTCGGGAACTCGGCGGGGCACGAAACAATCCCTCTTGGTCGATCTCCTCAGCCGGAAAGCCGGCGCCACCATCCCTGAGATCGCCGAGGCGACCGGCTGGCAGGCGCACTCGGTGCGCGGCGCGATCAGCGGCACCCTCAAGAAAAAGCACGGGTTCCACATCGCCTCGGAGAAAGTCGACGGCCGCGGCCGGGTATACCGGATCGTGGCGGGAGGCTGATATGGCTTGGCAACTCGCCGGATGCGGCGCCATGCCCAAGAAGAGCGACGAGCACATTAGCCCATACCTGTGCCGCCCACTGCGCCCCTATGAGGAGGTGCAGCGCGAGCCGGCCGACGGCAAGACGCGGCCGGATCGCAGGAAGTCTCCGACCAAAGGCGCGCCCCGCGATCCGGGCGGTGAGACGGGCCGCGGTGAGCAAAACGATCGCTGAAAAGATCGCCGAGCTCCAGGGGCTCGATACACTGACGCTGCGGGCCCGCTGGCACGAGGCCTGCGGGCGCCCCGCCCCGAAACACATGAGCCGCGACCTGCTCCTGCGCGTGCTTGCCTACCATATTCAGGAGCAGGCGGAGGGCGGCCTGAGCAAGAACGCCCTCAGGCGTCTCGCCAAGCTCGCGGACTCCATTAATAAGGGAGTCCAAGCTGCGACGCCGACGGCACTTCGGCTCAAGCCCGGCACGCGACTCGTCCGGGAATGGCATGGCGAGATCCATCATGTGATCGTGCTTGACGAGGGACTCGACTATCTTGGCGCCCGTTACGCCAGCCTCTCGCAGATCGCCCGGGCCATCACTGGCACCCGCTGGTCCGGGCCGCTGTTCTTCGGCCTGCGAAGACGCGGTTCGACCTCGGACAAGGAAGCCGATGGCGAATAAGGCCGCCAAGAGGCCACGCTGCGCGGTCTACACCCGCAAGTCCTCCGAGGAAGGCCTCGAGCAGGCCTTCAACTCGCTCGACGCCCAGCGCGAGGCCGGCGAGGCCTACATCAAGAGCCAGGCCGGCGAGGGCTGGCAGCCGGTCCGCGCGCGCTACGACGACGGCGGCGTTTCGGGCGGCACCATGGACCGGCCCGCTTTGCAACAGCTGCTCACCGACATCCGGGCGCGTAGGGTCGATACCGTCGTAGTCTACAAGGTCGACCGCCTGACCCGCTCGCTGGCCGACTTCGCCAAGATCGTCGAAGTGTTCGACAGACACGGCGTCTCGTTCGCGTCGGTGACCCAGCAATTCAACACCACGACTTCGATGGGCCGGCTCACCCTCAATATGCTGCTGTCCTTCGCCCAGTTCGAGCGCGAGATCACCGGCGAGCGGATTCGCGACAAGATCGCCGCCTCCAAGAAGAAGGGCATGTGGATGGGCGGCTTCCCGCCGCTCGGCTACGATGTCATGGATCGCAAACTCATCGTCAACGACGCCGAAACAGGGACAGTCAGGCATATCCTCCAACGATACGTCGACCTCGGTTCGGTCCGTAGCCTGAAAGCGGAACTCGACGCGCAAGGCGTCGTCAGCAAGGTCAGAGTGAGCCAAACCGGTCGGCGCTGGGGTGGACAATGCCTAGCACGGGGCGTGCTCTACCGGATGCTGCAGAACCGCATTTACCTGGGAGAGATCGTTCACAAGGACAAGAGCTACCCGGGCGACCACGAGTCGATCATCGGTCGGGATCTTTGGCAGGCCGTCCAGCTTAGGCTCGCGGCGAACCGGATCGAACGCAAAACCAGCGGCAATGCCAAAGGCCGAAGCCTGCTGGCCGGGCTCCTGTTCGATGGCGAAGGCCATACCATGACGCCGAGCCACGCCGTTAAGAATGGGATGGGTTACCGCTACTACGTCTCCTGGCCCCTGAGCAGGGGGACCAAGGCCAGCGCGCCTCATGGACGCCGCGTCCCGGCCGGCGAGATTGAGCGGCTGGTCGTCGATCGCGTGCGTGCGCTCCTCGCCGACGAGGCGCAGGTCTTCGAGGCTATCGCCAAGCATGTCCCGGACCTGACCGAGCAACAGCGGTCAATCGAGAAGGCGGTCGAGCTCACGAAAAAATGGTCTGACCTATCGCCGGCACAGGTCCGTTCCATCCTTCGCTCCGTGATCTCCCGCGTCGACATCCTGGCGGCGAAGATCGACATCCATTTGATCCCTGCGGCACTCGACGATGTGCTACGGACAGGCTTTCTCGGTCCAGCTATTGTCTCTGCATCTCCTAACGACACCGAGCGCATGACCCTGTCCGTAACGGCGGTTCTCAAGCGTATCGGCAAGAATGTGCGGATGGTGATCCCAGCGCCGGGAGGAACCGTGTGCAAGAACTCACCCGACACCACGCTGATCAAGCTGATCGGCAAGGCGCATCAGTTGAACGAGAGGCTCGCGACCGGCGGCATGAGCATCAGTGAGATCGCTGGCTTTGAGGACGTGCACCGCTCTTACATTGGACGCCTGCTCAGGCTGGCATACCTTGCCCCGGATATTACGGAAGCCATACTCGATGGCCGCCAGCCACTTGGCCTTAACGCGGCCAAGCTCCTGCGGGCCTCCCGCCTGCCTCTTGACTGGGGCGCGCAAAGACGGGTGCTCGGATTCACTTGATCCGGCACCAACGAACCCGCCGTTGCCGATCTCTCCTCCGGCGCGGCAGATCGTGAAAGAACTTTGGCTGACTTACCTATGCCGCGCAGCGCATCCTGCGACCAGGCGCAGAAACTCATGAGGCCAGGAGCGGGCCAGATATTCCCTGTTCCGTCAGAATTTTTCCCTGTTCTCTCATTTATTTTCCCTGTTCCGCCACGTAGGGAATTTAGCGAAAATACGATGCTATATCAGCAGCTTACGTGGGTGTATTGGGTTGGAAATTGCTCGATTCCGGCGAAATTCCCTGTTTTTTCCCTGTTTAACAGGGAATTCGACGGAAAAGCGTTCGTGCGGGCCCCTTGCCAGCAGTCTCGATGCGCTTTGTGCGACCATGAAAATGGCCATGGGAGAAAACGGCGCGCTTCGGCTGCACGTTCCTAGATTGCTCAACCTCTCCTGGTCGCACATCCGGTCAGGGCCCGCGCAATAGCCCGTAAAATACGAGCCCTTGCGGGCCCACGGCTGCGATTTGGGTGAGAGCGAGGCGAGAGCGGGACCGCTTGGCTGGGGCGGGAGGGTTCGAACCTCCGATCACGGGATCAAAACCCGATGCCTTACCACTTGGCTACGCCCCATTTATCGCCGACGGCCGCAACCTAGCGCCGTTCCCCCGGTGTCGCAACGGCCCACGAGAGGGCGGGTCAATCTAGGTTTGGTCGCTATCAGCCCCTACTGCCATAGTATCCTGCGCGACCACGCTGGGGCTAAGAGAATAGGCCCAGCCCAGGGCCAGGCCCCAGGCGATCCACAGCAGCTCGCGGGCGCGCCGGACCACGGCGACCACCAGCCCCAAGGTCGGAACACCGGTCAGGGCGCCGTATAAAAGGAACAGCACCCCTTCGGTCGCGCCCAGGCTGCCTGGAATAACAAAGGCGGCGGCACGCACCAGTTGCGCCATGGCCTCGATCAGCCAGATATCGCTTAACGGCAACGGTTGCCCGAGAAACCACATAATCACATAGAGCTCAGTCATGCCGATCAGCCAGTTGAGCAAGGCCAGTAGCCAAGCGCCGATAAAGCGCCCCCGGCATTCGCCATAGAAATGAGCGAAACGGTCATCTACGTCCTGGATATGGACCAAGACGCTTTCCAGGCGCCGGCCGATGCGCCGCTGGGCCAGCCAACCTGCTAGCCGGCTGGCCGTCCGCCAACGCTGCACGGCGTAAAAACCGCCAACACCGAGGGCCAAAGCCAGAAGACCGGACCCGGCAACCCACCGGTAGAGCGCCGGCAGATTTTCCGCGGCAAGCACGAAGGCAAAGCCCACCGCCGCGAATGTTACCAGGGCCAGCAGGTTGACGGTCTTGGCAATAACCAGCGAAGCGCCGCCTTCCCGGTAGCCGATGCCGTGGAATTTCTTGAGCAAAAATGCCTTCACCGGCTCGCCGCCCATCGAACCGGCGGGAACGACAAGATTGAACGCCTCGCCCACCATGCGCACCTTCCACAGGCGGTAGAGCCAGCCAAGATTGAGCCGGGCGCTGGGCAACATCAGATGCCAGGACGCGGTATCCACCAGGAAGGCCAGAAAAAACACCGCCACGACCGCCAGCGCCCCGGTGCCGCCGAGCTGACCCAGACGGCGCCACAAATCCGCCAGGTCCGCCTGGGCGACGATGAAGCCAAGCAAACCGAGTCCGGCGAACAATGCGAATACGCGGACCAAGGTGCGACCGGCCGGTTTGCCCTTGCCGCCGGCCGAGCCACCCGGGAAAGTCGCCAGAAGCGCCGGCAATACGATGAGTGTGCAAACCAGCGACAGGCATATGGCAATGGTCAACAGGATGCCCATGCTGGCGGTTCCGCGGTGGCTGGATAACGCCAGAGCGCCGAACGAGCCAATGGTGGTGAGCGCGCTATAGAGCACGGCACGCGGCGTGCTGGTCGCCGTGAGGCTGCTGCCGCTGGCCCCGCGTCCGCGCGCGACAATATGAATGGCGCCGGCAACCCCCAAGCCAAAAAGCAACGGTAAAACGATGACGTTGGCAAAGTTGAATGGAACGGCCAGAAGCACGGTCGCCGCCACCGTCAGCGCGGCGGCAAGAAGCAACGGCGCCAGCACCAGCGCCGTTTCACGCAGGCTGCGCAGGATCACAAGCAGCAACAGGACGATCAGCGAGACGGCATAAATCGCCGCTTCGGCGAAAGCCCGGACAACCGCTCGCCCGGCTTCGGTAATGGTAACTGGCGGGCCGGTGGCGGCGGGCGCTATCCCTGTCACCGCGTCAACGAACCGGCGCCGCCGGTCCGAATCGTACAGATTTCCTTTCGGCAGCACATCGACCATAGCGCGCCCGTCGGCGGCGACCATGCGTGCCTGCACCTGCGCCGGCAGATCCTCGAGCGTAACCGGCGCGGCCTGTAGTGCCTCATCAAGATCGTCCAGGCGTTGCGGCAGGCCAGCCAGAAGGACTCGCTGCAACTCGGCAACGGCCGACTCATCGCTGCCGAGCCGATCCAGGGCAGCGGCAAACCGGGCCGCACTGGCGCGCAATGATGCCGGGGCGTTATCCAGGCTCTTACGCAGTCCGGCCAGCGCTTGGCCAAGCTCCGACGGTGTTGGCGGTGCCGGGTGTTCTTGGGGCACCAGGATTGGGGTCAGAAACAGCGCCATGTCATCGACGATCGCGAGTTTTTCGTCTTGAGCCTGCGGCACGAGGTCGGCCAAGGTCGTCGCGCTTTCCACCTCTGGTAGTTCATCAAGCCGCGCCGCCAAACGCGCGCCCTCCGACAAGTCCGATGCAAGCACCTGGGCCCGGTAGGGCTGCAAACGCGGATCGTCGAGCAGATCGAGAAGCGTCGCCACGGACTCCGTCTCAAGATCACGCAAATTCAGCGGATCGTCATCGAACCAGACGAAAGGCGCCAATGCCGCGGCACCCAGACCCAACACAAGCGCCGCCCCGACGACCCATCGCCGATGAGTAACCACCGCGTCTTGCAACCAGTCCCCGGCGCGGTTGCGCGGCAGCGCCAGCCCTGGCCGCAACGGAAATAGGACCAGGATCGCCGGCAGAATCGTCAGATTGGCAAACAGCGCAATAAACATGCCGACCCCGGAGATGAGGCCGAGTTCAGAGACTCCGCGATAATCGGTAGGCAGGAACGAAAAAAATCCGATCGCCGCGGCAACGGCGCAGAGTGCCAGCGACCCGCCCACGCCACTGGCCGCGTCGGCCAACGCCTGACCAGGCGCGTACGGGGCACTCGTATCGCTATTACCCCTGTCTAGCGCCTCACGATAGCGCAAGGCGAAGTGAATTCCGAAATCGACACTAAGACCGATAAACAACACCGCAAAGGCAACCGAGATCAGGTTCAGCTCGCCGATTGCCAGGGTTGCAAAACAGGCGGTCCAAACGAGGCCCATGACCAAGGTGAGCAAGGTGGCCGCGACCAACCGCGCCGAGGCCAAGGCCATGGCAAGCAGGCCGGCCACCAGCAACGCCGAGATCAACCCGACCAGCCCCATGCTGTCCCGCAAGGTCTCCAGTTCTTCCTGGAATAGAACGGGTGAGCCGGTTAGGCGCACGCGTACCCCGTGCGCCTCATCCAGCTGCAGGTCCACGGCGAGGCGGCGCACCGTCTCGATCGCCGTGGCCGCAGGCAACAACGAGCCGAAATCGAGAACAGGTTGCACGGCGATGAACCGGCGCCTAGTCTCCGGTGTCGGCGCTTCGTCCGCGAGCAACTCGTGCCAGGATAGAGGGGTGGCGCCACCGGACCCGGCGCGCGCGTCGGCCAGCGATTCAACCGCCGCCGCCATTTTGTCCAGGGCCGGTGCTACGGCGGCCCGCGCCGTTCCGCTTCCCGCCTCATCCGTAAGTGCCTGATTCAATACCCCGGCCAACCCGCGCAGGGAGGGATCCTCGCTCAATGCCGAGAGCAACGGCTGCGCTTCCGCCAAGCGGTCGGAAAGCGCCTGTAACTCGACGATATCCAGGTACAACAGGCCGTTGCGGCGGAAAAACGGTTGGCCTTCCGCAAAAAACACCTCGCGGAACACCTGTGAACGCGCGGCCATGCCATCGGCCAGCGCCACGGCGGCGTCTGCCGCTAAATCCGCGGTGTCGCCATCTATGACGACGATCAAGGTGTCGCTCAGTTGTGGAAAGGCGCGCGATAACGCCGCATCGTAGCGACGAAACGGCAACTCCGGCGAGAGCATGTCCGTGGTGCTGGTATTAATGCCGATCTTGGCGATCGTAACGTAGCCGGCCCCACTGGTCGCCAGCACCGCCAAGACAAGCACCAACGGCGCGATGCGCTCGACGAGGCGGATCCATCGGGCCAAGAGGTGTCCCACGCGTACAGCGGAGAAAATCACAGCAGAATCACAATCGGCTGGCCAGGATCGGTTTTAACGAAACGGTCTGGTTTGTATCTCCGGTGCGGGCGTTTTACAACGATCACCGACGAACCTTGTCGGCAGTTCCCGGTTCCGCTACTGATTCATCCCATCCTGACGCAAAAATCTGAATTGGCCGAACCATATATGATGCCCGTGACCCACCCTAGTCGATTCACCTGGGCGGCGCTGTCATGACGACGACACCGTACGATCAAAGAATTGCCCGCGTCATGGTCCGGCCGCTGGCGAAGATGGGAATAACGCCGAACCAGGTAACCGCCTTCACGCTGGTGTTGGCGCTTGCCGCCGCTTGGTTGTATGCACTCGGCGATACCATGCTGGCGCATTGGGCGGCGGGAATGTTCGTCCTCGCCCGCTTTCTCGACCATTTCGACGGCGAGTTGGCACGCTTGACCGACAAGACCTCGCGCTTTGGCTATTACTTCGATTATGTCACCGGCGGCGTGAGCTATGCGACGCTCTTCTTCGGGATCGGTTTCGGTCTCACGAACGGCTTCCTCGGCTATTGGGCTATCGGCCTTGGCACTGCTGGCGCCGTCGCGTCACTACTTTCCATGTTCCTCAATCTCGGCCTCGATTCGCGCATGGAATTCGCGGAGGGCGACCGAGTCGGGTATCCAAGTTACGGGGGATTCGAGCTTGAGGATGGAATCTATCTGATCGCCCCCATTACCTGGCTTGGCTGGATGCAGGAATTTTTCATCGTGGTCGGAATTGGCTCGGCTGTCTATTGCGTATGGACGTTCAGCCGTCTGGTGGGACTGCGACGGGCGCCGACCACACACGACACGCAACCGGGGTCAGGATCCGGCGCCGCGTAAAAGGCTGCGGAATTTAGCCAACATAAGAAGGGCGAAGCCCGGCGCGCCGACGGCTGCCGCCAGCAGGAGCCAATCCGCCCCACCAAACCATACGGCTAGCGGCAGAATCAGCATCGCATCGTCCGGATCGAATCCGCCCACCCCGCCCAGTTCGCCGGCCCGCGCGCCGTGCAGATCCTCCAGCCGGACAATCAGCAACAGGATCGCCGCAATCGCCGCACCGGCGGCAAACCCCATAGGCGAGGCCCAGGCGCCAAACATACCGTCCCGCAAGCCAACGCCCAGGCCCAGAAACGCCAGGGCGTTCGAAACGGAATCGCTGACCAAATCATAGGTATGGCCCCACGGGCTCGTCTTGCCGCTTAGCCGCGCCAGCTCGCCGTCGGCGCGGTCCAGAAACATGGAAAAAAGAAAAATGCCCGCACCCCAGTGGCGCCAGACCTCGTCACCGTGGGCGAGGGCGCCCGCCGCGGCAAATCCCGCCACCAGACGAAGGGTTGTGACGTGATTGGGCGAGAGACGAGTGGTCGCCAGCGGCCGGACGGCGAGGCGAACCACCCGGTGAATCCAGGTGTTATGGCTCATGCGGCGGGAGCTTATAGCAAATCTCGCAGATGTGGACCCCCCAGCCGCACTCGGAACAAAGCATGAATAACGGCCCCATTGCGCCCCTCGCACCGAATCGCAGATGCGGCCTGATCGCCCAATGAATCAAGTTGTTAGCGGGAAATTACCATTAATCCGTAGTTAATCTCTCATGCGGCAAAATGCCGCTTCCTGCTTCAGACAGCGAGATGGGCACCTTGCGCCACAAGAACGGCAAACCCGTGAAGTCAAAGCGTGCCGGCAAAAAGCCGGCCGCGGCCTCGTCGCGCGCCGGCCGTAAGGCCGCGCCGCAGTCGGGCTCGGCCCAAGAAT
>Ga0209633_10004299_pt1 | contig 12832 bp, 9 predicted proteins | sample Cruoilmetagenom1_FD_187290 | JGI IMG/M metagenome (GOLD analysis project Ga0209633, IMG submission 187290) | Oil polluted marine microbial communities from Coal Oil Point, Santa Barbara, California, USA - Sample 1 (SPAdes) (version 2) | ecosystem: Environmental > Aquatic > Marine > Oil seeps ... | reverse complement strand
TTCATCTTCCTGTGGTCCATGCTTAGGGACAGGACAGGGAATTCCTGCTGATGGTTATAAGATTATATCAACAGCAAACCGTAATTTTTTAGGAAGAATGGGGAATAAAAATTCAAGTATTTATTTAGCATCTCCTGCAAATGTTGCAATTTCTGCAATCAATGGTTATATTTCTGACACAAGAAACACAGACAAAATTGAAAATTTTCCATACTCAAAGGAGCAAAGTACTACTTTAACAATAAAAGAAAATGAAAATAGAAGAACTGAAAATGGTGTTTGGGATTACTCAGATGTTGATGATTTGAACACAGATTTAATGTTTGCAGGAAATTTAACCTATAAAGTTTTAAGTTCTGACCCTGAAACTATTATACCATACTTATTTGTAGATTTTGATAAAAACTTCAGTACAAATGCAAAAGAAAATGACATAATAATTGCTGGTGATAATTTTGGCTGCGGAAGTTCTCGTGAACATCCTGCCGTAGGCCTCTCATATTTAGGAGTTAAAGCTGTTATTGTAAAATCAATTAATAGAATTTTCTACCGCTCATCTATCAATCAAGGATTACTATTAATTGTTCATCCTCAAGCTGTTAATGCATACAAAAATGGAGACAAAGTTGATATTGATTTTGACAATTCAAATATTACCGTTGGAGGTAAAAGATTTGATTTTGCTCCACTTCCTGAAAAATTAATGCAAATTATTAAAAAAAGAGGTTTGATAAACTGGATTAAGGAACAGTAAAGATTGCAAATTTAACTTTTCCAAAGTTAGAAACTTTGGAAAAGTTATTTTTATATTTTACTCTATTAATCGCCTCAACCAGTTCATCTTACTATCAGAATATGGAGCATATTTTAAAGGAGGTTCAAACAAAAAAGATTTCTTTAGAATACTTTTAAAATGAGAAAAAGTTTGAAATCCTGCATATCCATGATAATTGCCTTGTCCACTAAAACCTATACCTCCAAATGGTAATGAATGATTAGTTAAGTGCATTACAGAATCATTTATTGCACCACCACCAAATGATAATTCATTATGTATTTTCCTAATTATTTTTTTATTTTTCGCAAAAACATAAAGGGCCAAAGGACTTGATTGTTTTTTAACTTCCTCAATTGCATCTTCAATATTTTCAAATGAAATTACAGGTAAAAGAGGTCCAAAAATTTCAGTTTTCATAATTTCATCATCAAAACCAACATTATGCAAAACTGTAGGTTCTATAAGTCTTTTTGCCCTATCACTTTCTCCTCCAAAATATATTTTTTCTTTATCAATTAAGTTTAATAATCTATCAAAATTTCTCTCATTAATAATTTGAACATAATTTTCAGGAATAGTTTCAAAAGTAGGGAATTGAACTTGAATTTGTTTTTTAATTTCTTCAAGAAGTTGTTTTTCAACTTTTTTATCAACTAAAATATAATCTGTTGCTACGCAAGTTTGTCCTGCGTTTAAAAACTTTCCCCATACAATTCTTTTTGCAGTCATTTTTAAATTTGCATCTTCCAAAACAAAAGTCGGACTTTTACCTCCAAGTTCCAAAGTTACAGGAGTCATATTTTTTGCAGCATATTCATAAATTTTTTTCCCTACAGGAATACTTCCGGTGAAAAATATTTTATCAAATTTCATGGCAAGTAATTCTTGTGTTTCTTTCACACCACCCTCAAACACTCTTACAACATCAGGAATAAATACACGGTTTAATATCTTTGCCATTATTGCTGATGCATTCTTTGAAAGTTCACTTGGTTTAAGAATAACAGTATTACCAGCAGCAATAGCCGAAACTAAAGGCACTAAAGAAAGCTGAAAAGGGTAATTCCAAGCACCTATTATTAATATATTTCCTAAAGGTTCTGGTAAAACAAAACTTTTTCCGGGAAGATTTGCCAAGTTAGTAGATTTTTTAATTGGTTTTGCCCACTGTTTAAGTTTCTTAACTGCAATATTTATTTCACTATAAATTAATGAAAGTTCTGTTGCATAGGTTTCGAATTTCGATTTACTAAAATCTTCATAAATTGCTTCATAAAAATATTTTTCATTATCTTTTAAAGCTAATTTCAGAATTTTTAATTGCTTAATTCTATATTTTAAAGGCTTTGTTTGGTTTAACAAAAAGAATTCCTTTTGTTTTGCAAGTATATTTTGAGCTGTCATTTTATTTTATTTTTAGTTTCAAAATTATAATTTTCTTCTTAACATTAGTTATTAAAAACAGATTTCTTAAATTTGATTTTTCTTATAAACTAAAAAAGTAATGATTATTGAAAATATAAGTTTTATAGATTTTTTTCTTGAACCATACAAAGATGCAACATATTTAAACATATCCTTAGAATTTATTGCTGCATTATTTGGTGTAATTAGCGTTTTTTATGCAAAAAAAGAAAACATTTTAGTATTCCCTACGGGAATTATTAGCACAGGTTTATATGTTTATCTTTTATCGCAATGGAATTTGTATGGCGATTTAATTATAAATATTTATTACACTGCAATGAGTATTTATGGATGGTATATGTGGAGCAAAATAATTGACAACAATAAACATCACATTCCAATAATGTATTCATCAAAAAAAGATTGGTTAAAAGCATTTGGCATTTTTGTATTTACATCATTTTTTGTAATAATTGTTTACCGCTGGTATAATGTTATGCCAAATAATTTAGGTCTTATTGATAGCATAAATTATGCTATTGAAAAATTAACTTCAGGAAATTTATCAGAATTTAGAAAAGCAACCCCATTTTTAGATACATTTACAACTGGAGTATTTTTTTCTGCAATGTGGCTAATGGCAAATAAAAAAATTGAAAACTGGATACTTTGGATTGCTGGAAACATAGTTTCAATTCCTTTATATTTTGTGAAAGGTTATGGATTTACAGGTATTCAATATTTAATATTCCTAGTACTTGCCATTTTAGCGTATATTGAATGGAAAAAAAAGATTAAAGCCCAAGATGTACACTCTTAAATAAAAATATAGACAAATTATGTAAATAATTTTATTATCAGTAAAATTATTTATATGTTAGAGCAATCAAATGAAAAGACAAATTAAACCATATTTCCACATTATCTTTCTTGTAATCATAACATTACAAAGCACATATTTATTTTCTCAAGAATTAATAAAAAATGCAACAATTGATATCTCAAAAATAAATCTTGATGAAGAAATCTTATATTTAAATGGAAGTTGGAAGTTTTACGACAACAAATTATATACTCCTAATGATTTTGCAAAAGGTAATATTACTAAATCAGAATTAATAAAAGTTCCAGGATTATGGAACAAATTATTAAAAAACAATGGACAAGGCTATGGCACTTACAAATTAATTATTTCTTCATTAAAGAAAGATGAATTATACGCCATAAACATAAATAGAATTCAGTCCTCATATAAACTTTGGATAAATGGAAAACTTTACAAAGAGAATGGGGTTGTAGGAATTGATAAAGAACATTCAAAACCAAGATGGTCTTCAGAAGATATAATTTTTATTGCAAAGAAAAACAGTGCTGATATTGTTATTCAAGTTAGTAATTTCTACCATAAAAAAGGAGGTATTGAAAATTCAATAGCATTTGGAAAAGCAGAAAATATTATTGAACACACATGGAATATTTCTGCTCTTGATTTCTTTTTACTTGGAGCACTTCTTATTATGACAGCTTATCATTTTGCAATGTTTTTCTTCAGAAAAAATGATAAATCCAATTTATATTTTGCTTTAACTCTTGTTTTTACAGCCTTATTTACATTAACTGTTGGAGAAATTCTAATTGTAATGCTTTTCCCAAATATTCCATGGCAACTTCTTTTAAAATTTAACCATAGTTCTAATTATTGGAGACTTGTATTTTTCACTTTATTCATTTATATTTCTTTTAAAGAATATATGAATAAATACATAATTAAAGGGATTATTGCAATATCGCTATTAGCAATCGTATTAATTTTAGTTACACCAGCAATAATTTTTACTAAATTTTTAATTATTTACATAATTTTAGTTGCAATTTCTCTAATTTATATGATTACCGGACAAATCAGGGCATTAATTAATAGAAAAGCTGGTGCATTATTTTCCTTAATGGGAGTAAGTGTTTTACTCATAACAGGAATTAATGACATATTAAATGAACTTCAAATAATAAACTCCATAAATCTTTCAACATTTGGTTTTTTTATTTTTATAATTTTTCATTCATACTTAATTTCAATACAAAATTCAAAAGCATATCGTACAATTAAAAAAATCACAAACGATCTTTTAATTAGAGGTAAAATTAAAGATGCATTATTTTCTGCAAAAAAATACAAATTAGATGTTCCATTAAAAGCAATTACAAAAGTTATTGATGCAGACAAAGCAATAATTTTCATTTTAAAAGATAATGAATGGGTAGCTACGGATGAGTTCAATAATAAAGAAGATATGCTTACAAGTTTAAATCTTAAAATGTTTTCCATAAAGGAAGATGTTTATTTTTCGGATAGAAGTGTAAAGAAAGCAATTTCTACAAATAAAATAAATTTCACTAAAGAAACAGACAACTTAAAAGCAAATGAAATAGTATATTTTAAAGAAAAAAACATTAAATCCATTTTGACCTTCCCTTTAATTAAAGATGAAAAGGTATTCTCGATACTCTATTTTGAAAATTATTCTAAAAAAGAAGGTTTTAGTTCTTTTAGTAAAGAACTGATACAATCTATTATGCCACAGATTATTACTTTTTTAGAAAATGTAAGTTCTTATGATGAACTAACAAAATTCAACATTTCACTTGAAGAAAAAGTTGAAACAGTAAAAACAGAGATTACAATAAGAAATCAAGAACTAAAATCTTTGCGAGATATAACTGAAGAACAAAATGAAAAGGCTTCTGAACTTAGCTACAAATTAGAAATACAAAACCAAGAAATAAAAGATGGAATACAATATGCAAAGAAAATACAAGCTTCATTTAGCCCTAAAAAAGATTTAATAAATAGTGTATTCCCAAACAACTTTATTTTCAATAAATCTAAAGATATACTTGGAGGAGATTTTTTATGGCTAAGAAAATTAAGTGATACTGAAAGTATTTTTGTTGTAGCTGACTCTACAGGTCATGGTGTATCAGGAGCATTAATGTCTATAATCGGACATGAACTTTTAAATGATGCGGTTATCTATAATAAAAATTATTCACCAAAGAAAATTTTAAATTATATTCAAAAAGAATTTACAGAACACATATCAAAAAATCAAGAAATTGGTGGAATAGATTTATCTGTAATTTATTATAATTCAGAAAAACAGGAGTTACGATTTTCTGCTGCTCAAAACTCAATATATATTGTTCAGAATGGTAATTTAATTGAATACAGAGGAACTGCGATTTCAATTGGCAACCAATTATTAGAAAATGAAATAAAAAAGAACACTTACTTCACTAATAGAAGAATAAATATTTCAAAAGGAGACATTTTATATATGTTTACTGATGGTTTTATTGACCAAGTTGGGCATGAAAGCCAGAGAAAGTTTATGAAAACTAAATTTAAAGAATTAATAAGCTCAATACAACATGAAGAACCTGAAAATCAAAAGAAAATCTTAGAGCAAACATTTGAAAATTGGAAAGGTAAAGAAAGTCAAACTGACGACATTTTAATTACAGGAATTTTATTTTAATTATCTTGAAAAAAAATCTTACATATTATTTATTACTTATTTGCATAACTTTGTTATTTGTAAATTCTAAACTTTATAGTCAAACTACTGCAAATAATGGTTTTATTGACTTAAGTAAATACCAATTCCAAAAAGATGGAATTATTGATTTAGATGGAACTTGGGAATTCTATCCAAACGAACTCATTTCACCCCCTAACTTCAATGAAAATAACTACCCAACAAAAAAAAATGTTAAAGTACCTTCCTTATGGAATTCTTCATTTTTTAACAAGAAAGAAAAGTTTAATTTAGGATATGGCACATACAGATTAAAAGTAAACATTCCAAATAAAACAAAACTTTTAGCTTTAAGATTAAAAAGAATTGAAACAGCATACATAATTTTTATTGATAATGATACTATTATATCATGTGGAAAAGTTGGGAGAACAAAAAAAGAAACAAGTCCTACACAAAAAACTGTATTTAAAATTTTCTCACCAAAAGACAGCTCTTTCTTTATAACAATACAAGTTGCAAATTTCCTTCATAGAAAAGGTGGAATTGATAGTCCTATTAGTCTTGGAACAAGTGAGCAAATAATAAAAAGAACAAAGGCATCTAGAGGTTTTGAATTCTTAATAGTTGGAGTATTATTAATAATGGGGTTTTTCCATTTTGGTTTATATATTGTAAAAAGGCAAAACCAATCTTTATTATTCTTTGGTTTACTATTGTTTTTTGAGATGATTAGCATGGCAACAAATGGAGAGGTTATATTTACACATTTATTCCCAAATATGTCATGGGCTGTGTTAAAGAAAATTGATTACATAAGTAACTTTCTAAGATCAACATTCTTTGCATTATTTTTCTATAAACTATATGAAGAATATATTTCTAAAATATATATAAAAATATTTACAGCAATAAATATTGTATTAACATTAATTGTTTTATCTACGAATCTATCATTCTACGCATTTACATTATTTATTTTTATTGGGACGACCACTATTACACTTTTCTATATTTTATATGCTCAAATAAGAAGTTTAATTAATAAAAAAGAAGGTGCATTTATTCCATTTTTAGGAACATTTATTTTAATGATAACTGCAATAAATGACATTTTATTTGTTTCTGACATTATTGAAACTGTATTCCTAACTCCTTTTGGTTTATTTATTTTTATTTTTTCTCAATCGTATATTTTATCATTTAGCTTTTCAAACTTATATAAAAAAACAGAAGAGTTGAACAAAATGACAGAAAAAATTGACACAATAAAAAACAGTTTACTTGCTGAACAATCTTACCAACCTATAAATAGTATTAAATTTTTAACAGAATATGTAAATGGAACTAGAGGTTTATTATTCTCAGTTATGAATGAAAAACCAATTTTGAAATCTGAATATCCAAATAAAGAAAACAACAATATTACTTCAATCCCATCAAACATTATAGATGACGTTTTGCAAAGTTCTGAAACTATAATTTTGTCAGGAATGAACATTAATAAGCATTTTGACAAAGAATACAATTTAAAACATCAAGCAAAATCAGCAGCATGTATTCCTTTAAAAGTTGGGAATAACACAAATGCTATTCTATATTTTGAAAATAACAATAAGAGAAATGCATTTGTTAAAGATGAAATTGATATATTTTCGCACCTTTCAGATCAAATAGTTGGAATTATTGATAAATATGAAATGTTTGAAAAACTTCAAGATTTAAATAAAAACTTGGAGAAAACAATTAATAATAGAACTAAAGATGTTAGGCATCAAAACGAATTACTTCTTGAACAAAAAGACGAAATGGAAACTATTTCATTAGAACTTAATGTAAGTCTTAATGAACTTAGTAAAAAAAATGCAATTATTACTGATAGTATTAAATATGCTAGATATTTACAAGATGCAAATCTTCCTAAAGAAGAAGAAATAAATTCACTTTTTACTAATAATTTTATTTTATACAAGCCAAAAGAAATATTAAGTGGCGATTTTTATTGGGCAAAGGAGGTTGAAAATAATGATGAAAAAGAAACTATATTTGCTCTTGCAGATTGCACAGGACATGGTGTTCCAGGTGCATTAATTTCCGTAATTGGTTACGACTTACTAAACCATGCTGTAATAAATAAAAAGATATACAAGCCCTCTAAAATTTTGGATGCAATGCAAGAGCATATTGTAACAAAACTTGGAGGAAACGAAGATGAACAAATAAAAGATGGTATGGAAATAGCAATCATATCATTTAATGAAGGTAAAATGACATTAACTTATGCTGGAGCAAGAATAAATTTAATAATTTTCAGAGATGGAAAAATGACAGAAGTTAAAGGCGAAAGAGTTTCAATTACTGCTGTTCTACACAAAAAACAAAAAGATGTTAGATTTTCAAATCATATAATTCAGCTAAAAAAAGGAGATACCGTTTATTTATACACAGATGGTTTTCAAGATCAATTTGGCGGACTTAAAGATATGAAATTTATGAAAAAACGTTTCAGAGCATTGTTAGAAAATGTTAATACATTATCTTTTTCTGTTCAAAGAAGCCACTTGCTTAAAGCTTTGAACAAATGGAAAGGAAACAAAATACAAAATGATGACATTTTAGTTGCAGGCTTTAAATTTTAAAATATGAAGAAATATAACTTTTCAATAATAATTACATTTTTTTCTTTAATTTCTTTCTCACAAAAATATATTGAGTTATATCCTGAAAAAGTTAATCTAGAAAATTGTAAATTCTACATTACTAAAGTTGTTGACAAAAGAAATAACAAAGACTTTATTGGAGAATATACAAAAGACAGTTTAGTTGAGAAAATAGACTTTAAAGATGGTGCATAAAAAACTTTGGAGAATACTTTCAAAGAAGCTTCACAAAAAAAGGAAACTCTCAAATTCCAATTATTGTTAATATAAATTCAATTAATGTAAAACAAACTTTTAAAGATGAAAAAGAATATGGAATGGCATCAATTTCATTAACTTTCATACAAGAAGATGGAACTTTAGAGAAAATAAATTCTAAAATTGAAGAAAAAACAACAGAAATTTTACCAACACATGAAAAAAGACTTCGATTGGCATTGTTTAATTGTATTGAAAAATATAATAATAGTTTAAGCAATACAAGCGATATTTATGAAATAAAATCTAAAAGAGACACAACCGAAGATGCAATTGAGATAACTTTTGATAATAAAGAAACCCCTAAAACTTACAAAAAAGAAAATAATTACCAATATAAAGAATTAGAAAATGTTACAACAGTTGGTTACCAAATTGGTGGATTAAATCTTATTGGTATTGATTACGAAAGAAGAATAACAAAAGTTTTAGGTGTACATGCTGGTATTGGTTTATTAGGATATACATTTGGAGCAAAAATACATACCAAAGCTCAGCAAAATAGTCTATTTTTGAATGTTAGTTGGAAAGATGCATACTTAGGACAAATAAATGGTTTAGGTTTAGAAGCGGGAAGCAGATGGATTTGGAGTAAAAAAAGAAACTTTGGATTATTGTACCAAGGAGGAATAATTATATACAATCACATTGATGATAAAATTGTAAAAGATTTGTATAAGGGAAATAGACCTGCAGTTAGTCTTATGCTAGGTATTGGCCTAAGTTGGTAAAAAGTTTTGTATAAAGTTGATAAAAAAATTACATTTGCATTCACAAATAATTAAATAACTAAAAAATGAAGAAATTAACACTATTATTATCAGTAATCTTAATTTTTACAGCACTAAAAATGAATGCTCAAAAATTTAAATATGGGCATATTGATGGAAACGCTGTTTACAAAAAAATGTCAGAAGTAAAAAAAGCTGACACAATTTATTCTGCATACGTAAAACAACTTGAAGACCAAATTAAAAGTATGCAAGAAGATTACAATAAAAAAGCAAAAGATTACCAAGCTAATGAGAAAACGCTTTCAAAATTAATGAAAGACACAAAAGTTGATGAATTAAAATCTTTAGGTGAAAGAATTCAAAAATTTCAAGTTTCAGCACAAGAAGATGCTTTAAAAAAACAAAAAGAAATTTATGATCCAATTAGAAAAAAATTCAATGCAGCATTAAAATCAGTTGCACAAAAAAATGGATATAAGTTTATTTTAGACAAAAACACCTTACTTTATTCCGATGATGCTGATGATGTTACAAGTAAAGTTGAAAAAGCTTTAGGAATAAAATAATCCTTTCACAAAAAAACAAAAAAAGTCTGGAAAATTTTCAGACTTTTTTATTTCCAAATAATATACAAAAAGCTTAGCTAAACAAATCTCTAAAAACTTGTTCAACTTTTGATGCTCCAAAAACTTCAATATTAAATTTTGAAAAATTAATACCTTTTTTATTGAATTTTGAAATGTAAATTTTCTTAAAACCTAGTTTTGCAGCCTCTGCAACTCTTTGTTCAACACGAGTTACTGGTCTAATTTCTCCAGACAATCCAATTTCTCCAGCAAAGCAAACATCTTTAGCTAGAGCAATATCAACATTTGACGATAAAATTGAACAAGCTACGGACAAATCTGTTCCTGGGTCATCAACTTTTAAACCTCCTGCAATATTTAAAAAAACATCTTTTGTAGCAAGTTTAAAATTTGCACGTTTTTCAAGAACTGCTAAAAGCATATTTAATCTTCGCACATTAAAACCCATAGAACTTCTCTGTGGCGTTCCATAAGCAGCAGTGCTAACTAAAGCCTGAACTTCAATTAAGAAAGGTCTTATCCCTTCAATTGTTGCAGAAACAGTAACCCCACTCATACTTTCCGCATTTTGTGAAAGCAACATTTCTGAAGGATTAGAAACTTCTCGCAAACCTTTATTGTTCATTTCAAAAATACCAATTTCAGAAGTTGAGCCAAAACGATTTTTTGTTGCTCTTATAATTCTGTATAAATGATTCCTATCACCTTCAAATTGAAGAACTGTATCTACAATATGTTCTAGAACTTTAGGTCCTGCAAGATTTCCTTCTTTATTAATATGCCCAATTAAAATTACAGGTTTGTTGTTTTCTTTTGCATATTTTAAAATTTCAGTAGTGCACTCCCTTATTTGTGTAACACTTCCCGGAGACGATTCTGTTTTTTCTGTAGAAATTGTTTGAATAGAATCAATAATAATTATATCAGGATCTAAATTCTCTGCATTTCTCAAAATTGCTTCTAAACGAGTTTCACTTAATACAAAACAATTATTTTCTCCTTGTGCAATTCTTTCAGCTCTTAATTTAATTTGCTGAAGACTTTCTTCACCTGAAACATAAAGTGTTTTATATTTTTCTAAATTAACAGCAATTTGCAATGCTAAAGTAGATTTGCCTATACCAGGTTCCCCACCCACTAGCACAATTGAACCATTCACCAAGCCACCCCCAAGAACACGGTTAAACTCACCATTAAGTGTGTTAATACGAGTTTCCTTTTCAAATTTTATATCTTTTATTAAATGTGGTTTTGCTGCTATTTTATTTCTTGAACTTGCAATAACTCTACTACTTTTCTCAATTACCTCTTCTTCAAAAGTATTCCATTCGCCACAAACAGAACACTGCCCTACCCACTTTGCATTTCTATTGCCACAATTTTGGCAGATGAATGATGTTTTTATTTTTGCCATGAAACAAAAGTAATATAATTAAATTAAATTCCTGTTGATTTTAAAAACCCGCAGGAATTAGAAAATAAAAAAGCACTTCCAATTAAGAAAGTGCTTGTGTTTATATTTATTGAAGTACTATTCAATAATCATATTAGTTTCTGTATCTGGAAAAACTACCCAGGGTTTAAATTTTTTTGCATCTTCAAAATCCATCATTGCAAATGAGAATATAATAATTACATCGCCAGGCTGAACTTTACGTGCAGCAGCACCATTTAATTCAATCTTACCAGAATTCTTTTCACCTTTAATTACATAAGTTTCAAGACGTTCTCCATTATTATTGTTAACTATTTGAACTTTTTCACCAACAATTAAATTTGCAGCTTCCATTATTGATTCGTCAATAGTAATACTTCCAACATAATTCAAATCTGCACCAGTTACAGTTACTCTATGAATTTTAGATTTTAAGACCTGTATCATCATTTTAATTTATTTTTCTGCAAAGGAAATAAATATTTTAAACAAGTCAATAAGAAATTGAAAAAATCTAGATTATTGGATATTTTTTTGAACTATAGATTAAAAAACATCCGATAGAATTTTTTAAGGTCACCTTAACTCTAACCCAACATAAGTTCCAAAATTTCAACAGCAGCTTCTGAAACAGATGTACCTGGTCCAAAAATTCCTGCAACACCCGCATCATATAAGAATTGATAATCCTGATGAGGAATAACTCCTCCACAAATTACCATAATATCTTCACGTCCCATTTTTTTAAGTTCTGCAATAACTTGTGGAACTAATGTTTTGTGCCCTGCTGCTAAACTTGAAACTCCTAGAATATGTACATCATTTTCAACTGCCTGTTTTGCAGCCTCGTAAGGTGTTTGAAATAAAGGTCCTATATCAACATCAAAGCCAATATCAGCATAACCTGTTGCTACAACTTTTGCACCTCTGTCGTGTCCATCTTGTCCCATTTTAGCAATCATAATTCGTGGTCTTCTGCCATCTTCTTCGGCAAATTTATCTGCTAACATTCTTGATTTTTCAAAACTCATATCATTTTTAGATTCTGATGAATAAACTCCTGAAATTGACCGAATAACAGCTTTATACCTTCCTGCAACTTTTTCAATTGCATCGGAAATTTCACCTAAACTTGCTCTTTTTTTTGCAGCATCAATAGACAGCTCTAAAAGATTGCCCTTTCCAGTTTTCATTGATTCTGTAATAGCCTCAAGTACCTTATTAACTTCTTCATTATTTCTTTCAGCTCTCAACTTTTTCAATCGTTCAATCTGCCCTTTTCTAACCGTTGTATTATCAACTTCTAAAATATCAAGAGGATCTTCTTTATCAAGTTTATATTTATTTACACCAACTATTGTATCTTTTCCACTATCAATTCTTGCCTGTTTTCTTGCTGCAGCTTCCTCAATTCTCATTTTTGGGATTCCTGTTTCA
>Ga0209633_10004298_pt1 | contig 12833 bp, 12 predicted proteins | sample Cruoilmetagenom1_FD_187290 | JGI IMG/M metagenome (GOLD analysis project Ga0209633, IMG submission 187290) | Oil polluted marine microbial communities from Coal Oil Point, Santa Barbara, California, USA - Sample 1 (SPAdes) (version 2) | ecosystem: Environmental > Aquatic > Marine > Oil seeps ... | reverse complement strand
TTACCTACATTCAGCACATGGATACCGTACACCGATTCGGCTGATAATCAGTGCTAAGTTATGTAGATTTAATTCAATAGGAAAAGTACTTTAATATAAGGGGGCGGTACAGGGAATATAAAAGAGGACTATCGGATTAACCATTATTAAACAATGATATAATGGGATAAACATGAAATCTAAGGAAAATTTTTCAACGTTTAATCCCGATTCATGGTTTCTTGACCGCTCTTCCTTTTTGCAGGTTCTGTAGGATTAACTTTTGGGTCTCATCGCCTAGTTGGCCAAGTAGCTTTGCATTGACACACCCCTCTTGCCCACCGACACAGAAGGTTCTCCATCCGGTCCAACCTCCGAGGTACCCTCCGCTCGCTTTCGTCGCTCGTACACGGACCCTGTAAATCCCCTCGGTAGTGAGGCCCTTCGTAGCTCTGCCAGGACCAATTTTAAACGGCAGGGATCTCCAAGCCACGCTGCTAGACCACTGAGGCACCCACCAATGCGTCTTGTCCTCAGGAAGTGCAACATCTCCTATTTTCTCCGGAGCCTCTTCGAGACGCTCGAATAGTATAAGAACATTTGCCGGCTGCTCAGATCGTGTTTTTTTATTTACAGTGACATCATAAATTGAGTCTGCAGGAAGAGCTGTATAGGGGCTTGGTGCCTGAATCTCAAGGGCAGATGGCTCGCTTACACCCTGGGCAAACGGGTTCCAGTCTGAGAGGTCAACTACACCCGGATCTGCTTCTGTCAGAGCGGAGCTTGCCGATGCAATAGCTTGCTCGGTTGCATTTTTTTTCATAATCGGGTAATCACGCGGGGCCACCAGCTCCCCCCAAGGAAGCAAACCCTCTATAGGCGAGATACTAATCGCATTGTTAGGAGCGTCGTCAAGGCACTCCGAAGTACCAAAGCGAAAAGGATCCTTCTGGCAACGCCTCGTCGATATGATCCTGCCTCCTTTGGGCAGCTCAACCGTTTCCCTGGCATACACAGCGTCAAACGAACCTTTTGCAATAACTGGTACATCGTTAACGATTAAAGGCATGTTGAGAGGGATAAATTTGACTACGATGGTGCATGTCCCTTTGAACACGTAATGGGTGGTGGTGGCTCCTTCGGTCCACATGTTCGTGAGCTTTGCTCCACCACACAGATAAAAAAAGCCCTTGCCGGACGTGGGTAAGGACCCAAAATAGCCATTATCATCAGCCTCGACTTTGGCAGTAATCATTGCCAGTGCAATCAATATCGTAGTAAAAATCAGTAGTTGCCTCATATAGCTCCCGATAATCGTGATTATTATCCTAATCCATAGATAAGACTTTCAAGCCGCCAAGCAAAATGGTGTCTAAAAATACAGCAAACATTGAACGTTCGTTCTATTCCCAATGTTGCCTAATAAAAATTATGAATACAACAAGAATTTTTGAAGGATAGGATTTAAAGGCATAAAGAGGTCATCAGATTGGTTAGGTAGCGTTGCATTCTTCAATAATTCCAAATTAAACCTTTCTTTACAAATTGTTCTAGTTTTTGGGAAATGAAAAGAGGTATTGTCCGGTATCTTTGGAAACTTCAAAATTTTTGGATGTAACTTTGTTAATGAATTTTATAGACTTGCCATCCGTGATAAGGTTCCAGTTTTGAGGCGTTTGTAGTACATCGGGCATTTTTGCTTTAATGAAATCAAGTATATCCCGGAAACGGTTTACATGAATGCCGTTTTTTTGAAGAGAGACGAGCCATCTTATAATAATAAAATCATTTGTTGTATAAAGTTTGGGGACTCCCCTTCCCTGCGATTTTTTTAAACTGGGCACGATTAAGTCTGTGTGCTCGTAATAATAAAGATGATCAAAGTCGAGTTTTACTCCCTCTAACGCCTCTATGAGATGGATTATATCGATGCTTTTAAGCCCGTTTTCTACTTTCTTTATAGTAATCCCTTTGGGTTTATCCTGTCCCTTTTTTTCTGTCCCGCCCGGGGCACCTCGGATGTAGCCGGACTCCATAGTTTCAAAACTATCATAAACAATCCCTCAGTTCAATCATTCTTGACATAGCGCAAAGCGCTATCTATTTTTCTAATTACAGTATTAAGGAGATTAACTTATGACTCAAGGACAGAAATTAAGAGAGTTATTATCAAATCCCGGGATTTTGGTGTTGCCGGGGGTGCATGACTGTGTAAGTGTAAAGCTTGCTGAGAAAGTCGGTTTTGAAGTGGCGTTTACCAGCGGTTTTGGTATATCGGCTACTATGCTCGGGAGACCCGATTTTGGTTTTTTAACCGCAACTGAAATGCTGTGGAGTGTAAGCCGGATTATTAAATCAGTGGATATCCCGGTTGTTGTGGACATTGATACCGGATACGGCAATCCACTAAATGTTATACAAACAGTAGAGGAAGTAGTGAGGACCGGGGCTGGCGGAATTATTCTTGAAGATCAGGAGTGGCCTAAGAAGTGTGGACATTTTGAGGGCAAACAGGTTATAGCAATGGAAGAGCATATAGAGAAGATACTAGCCGCTACAGAAGCTCGGGGTGATAGTGAATTGGTAATAATCGGGCGTACTGATTCCAGGGCTTCCCATGGTATTGATGAGGCTATAAAAAGAGGTTGGGCATATTTTGAAGCGGGCGCCGATATCGTATTTATCGAAGCCCCCCAAAGTGTGGCAGAGCTTAAAGAAATTGCAGAAGCCTTCGGTGAAGATGTGCCTCTTTTTGCGAATATGGTAGAGGGAGGGAAGACTCCATTTTTTAGCGCTAAGGAACTAGAGCGCTTGGGCTATAAAATTGTTGTTTACCCGCTAGCAGGCCTATTCTCAGCAACTAAGGCGATTGAATCCTGTTTCAAGCATCTTAAGGAAAATGGAACTAGTGAAGGATATCAGGATATGCTCAAATTTAAGGATTTTGAAGAGGTTATTGAAACTGCAAAGTACAGAGATCTAGAATCTAAATTCAATGTTAGTTAAGTACCCCGCAATTTTACAGATTTAACAAAGAGCTCAGATCCAAAGGCTTACCGTTTAATTTAATCTGACCTAATCCATAGACGGCCTCTATCTCATAATTGCCATCTTTGTTGATCACGAGTATTTCCTGATCCAGCATTTCTTTGATCTCAGACTGAGCCCTAGCGTTACCTAGAGTTTGGAGCTCTTTTTCTGAAGGCAGTTCTTCATTGCTGTTGCTCTTTTCATCAGCAATTTCTTCGATTTTATAGTCTTTTAATAAATTGTCCATGAGTGGTTTTGAAACTGATAGCTTTAACTCGGCAGATACGGCTGCTAGGAGAAATATTGGATTGGCTGCGAGTTCTGGGCTATTAAGGCTATCTCCGCTAACCGAGACTATAGCATGTCCATTAATCTCACCTTCGCCTGTTTTTATAGATAGTTTTGTAAGCTCTATTTCTGGGGAGCTTTTAAATAGGTTTGGCAACACGTTCATCAACTCAGCAGTTAGTAAATCAGTTGCAGAGGATCCTTCTTGGTTTTGACTTTGATTGAGGGCTATTTGTATTTCTTCAAATGCTGCTTTCTCTATATTTTTTATTTGAAGCTCGTATATTCCCGGTCCATAGCTATTGCCGCCTACAGTAAGTGTTTCAAAACTTAGACTCTGAGTATGGTTTAGTAGATTCCCCTTCTGGTCTGTGGAACCGGCAAATTCAAGATTGATTAATGAGACTTTGTTAAGCTCATCGCCGTCTTTACCTTCAGAGCTAAATTTCTCAATCTTCACATCTACATTTCCTAGTGGATTCTTATAATTTGAAGCAGGATAATCCAAATTTGATTCAATATTTATTCCGGTTATTTCTACTCGAAAAGTATCGTCCTCTATTTCTAAGTCTCCTGAATTAATTACTGAGGAGACTTTATAAAGCTCAGGTGTAAAATTTATGAGCCCATCTAACCCCGACCATTTCAACGTTTTTCCGTCTTCCATCTTACGGTCTACGCTTGGTATTGAGACTTCTGTGGTTCCGTAACCATTTAACGAAAGAGTTGTTTCAAAATCTAGAGGAGGAAATGAATTTATGAACTCAGAATATCCTTCTATTGCTTCGGTTTTAATCTGCGCTTCAGACTCAATTATTGCCATTACGGGTTTTAACATGAACTTTCCTTTAGACAACAATCCTACGGGGATCGGACCGTGATATATAGTATCTCTTTCAAGGATGGTTAAATGATCCTGGTCTTTATTTTTAATTGAATATGTAATTTCTGAAGATGAAGTTAACCATCCTCTGTTGTAGCTTTTATTAACAATTTCCAAATTTTCAAACTTGGATACAGTTTCTACCAACTCACTATATTCCTCTTCAGCCTTCATACCAAACCAGTAAGGCGGAACTAATATAGCTAGAAGGATAAAAAGAATTATTAATATTGCTCTCATATTGCTTCTCTATAGAGGTATAAAAGAATAACTATTGTTACTAGTTATTCGCTGATTGATTATTTGACGATTGTTCAGCTTGCTTAAGATGATAGCTTAAGTCACTAAGAAATTCACCTAAAATTTCTTCTAGTACAAGATTCCAACCGTTCATCAAGTTTTGTGGTGTAGCAATACCTATAGATTTTTCAGATTCATAGGTTTTGCCAAATAAGATGGTTGGCTCGTCGCCATCTTGTGAGGTCTTTAGTAAAAAAAGCTGGATTTTTATAACAGCTTTTGCTGCAGATAGATTTCTATAGTCTCCGTATAGTTCTACTATATTTCCTTCAATTGTGTAATTAGGAGTAGCCTGACTAACTGGGGTTAAAACATCTTCAAACAGCCCCGACTGGTTCAACCATTGCCTAACTGCCTCTGTCATTATGTTATCAGGGGGTCTGAAAAATTGGTTGTAAAAGTCTGTTTTATATTCTAAATCAGTTGTTCTGTAAATAAACTCTCTCCCCTGACTTGTAGGAGAAATGCTGAATCTATTTACATCAGCCGACGTACCTTGAATTGAGGTCATAGTTTCTGTCGGACTTGAAATCTCAAAAAGGAAATAAGTTCTCTCTGGATAGGATTTGTTTACATTAGCGCATCCAATAGAGAGAGCTGCTAATATCAAAAAGGAACAGAAAATTAATTTATGCGCGATTCTCATTCTTTCTTATCCTCCTCTTTATTCTCATGTCCAAAATGAGGCGGTGGTTCTCCAAAAAGAACCCAGGATGGATATCTCCTCACCGTTACCATAAATTCACTTAAACCTTCTGAGACTCGCTCAACGTTCTGAAGGATCGCTTCGATGTTATGCTCTCTGTTTTGTATAAGTCGATCAGTTCGCTTTAAAGTTCTTTTAAGCTCTTCTGTTGTTTGTGCAATGTTAGTTATCGTTTGCTTGATATCTTTACTATTAAGTATTTTGTCGGTATTAACTACGGTCTTATCAAGACTCACGAGTAAGTTCTGAAGGTCTTTACTAACTTCGGGAATGTTCGCTTGCTGAACAGCTAAGTTTAAAGTCTGAACAAGCTGTTCTACATCATCAGAGATTTCCTTAAAATTAATGCTTTCGATAGACTTTGTAAGTTTTTCAATCATTTGGGTAATCTGCGCTATAGTTCCCTGAGCTGAAGGTATATAGGGATATTCGGGCTTCCAGTCGATATTTAGAGGGGGATAGCTCTCCGGCTCAAGATAAACAGCGTTTAGAAAAGCAATCCCTGTCACTCCCTGGGAGGCAAGCTGTAATCTCAATCCCTTTTCAATCATGCGTTTTAAACCCCGTTCCCTGTTAGCATCATCTATGAAGAGCTTCGGCTTTCCTTTATGACGACCTTTATTCGAATAGATTTCCGCTCGGACTAAAACATATTGAGAGTCAGTATTATAGTCTTGAAAGACGAACCCTATTTCACTTATATTTCCAACCTGTACTCCCTGAAATGTAAGTGCAGCACCTACACTGAGTCCTTGAACAGATTGATCAAAATATGTCTCAACTACATATTTTTCCTCAAAGAACTTCCCTGCGCCGAAGAATATTATGGCTGCTGCAAGGACCAAGGTGCCCAGTATGACAAAAAGACCAATTTTAAAGAAGTTGGGTTTCTGACTCATAATCTTTATCCGCCTAATATACTTTAGCTACCGAGCTGTTCATCCGTTTGTCGTTTAAAAAACTTTTGCACTATAGGAATTCCAGAATTATCTCTTAGGTATGCTGGATCCCCGCTGGCTATAATTCCTTTAGTACTTTTATCTAGCATAATAACTCTATCAGCGATATTGTAAATACTATTTAGTTCGTGGGTAACAATTACAAAAGTAACTCCTAAACTTTTAGCGAGCTGATTTATAAGCTGATCGAGCTCTGCAGAAGTAATTGGGTCAAGACCCGCTGAGGGCTCGTCAAGGAATAAAATATCTGGATCTAACGCCATTGCTCTTGCCAGTGCAGCGCGTTTGATCATTCCTCCGCTTAGCTCCGAAGGGCTTTTCTCTTCAGATCCGGTAAGTCCAACTAAGTTAAGTTTCATCCTGGCAATTAGATCTATCGAATCTTTTTTGAGATTGGTATATTGCTCAAGCGGGAGCATTACATTCTCTAAAACTGTCATCGATCCGAATAAAGCTCCTGATTGGTATGCTACACCTATATTTTTTAGTATTCCGATTCTTTCCAGTCCTTCAGCTTTGGCTATGTCATCGCCTTCAATTAATATACTTCCGTGTGCAGGGCGATAAAGCCCTATCATGTGTTTCAATAATGTCGTCTTTCCGCAGCCTGAGCCCCCGAGTATGACAAATTTTTCCCCTTTCTGTACATCAAAAGAAATGTTGTCTATTATTATGTTATCGCCGTAAGCTGCTGTAAATTCTTTTACGTTAATTATCTTGTCGTCCATCTTATATCCCCAAAATGTAGTATATTACGCCGAATATGCCGTCTACTACTATCATAAGCACTATGCCAACAACAACAGCCCTAGTTGCCGCATCTCCCACCGCTGAAGGTCCTCTTGCTGCTCTCATGCCTGCTAAACAACCTACACCTGCGATGATAACGGCAAAAAATAATGTTTTAAATAAACCCGACAAGAGCATTCCATAAGTGGCTGCGATTGTAAGCTGATTGAGATATGTCTCAAGAGTAAAACCAAGCGAGAACATAACGACTAATCCCCCTAATAGTCCAAACAAATTGCCGAATACAGTTAACAACGGTAGCATTAATAATGAAGCTATTACCTTGGGAACAACAAGGAAAGGTACCGGGTCAAGCCCCATTGTATCAAGAGCATCCAGCTCTTCGTTTACTTTCATAGTGCCAAGCTCTGCTGCAAATGCAGACCCGCTTCTTCCGTTTACGACAAATGCGGTCATTAAAGGGCCTAGCTCTTTGAAATACGCAATTACAAGCAAATCGGCTACGAATATCTGAGCACCGTATTGCTTCATCGGGACTGCCGATTGAAAAGCAATTACAAGCCCTACCAGGAAATTAACCAGTGCAATAATAAATAGAGCGTTAGCTCCAAATTTTTCACACGTAATAAATACGTCTTTCCATCTGATTTTATCTGGACGAAGCAGCGCGTTAATAAGAGCTACAGTAACGCGCCCTGTGAATATGATATTAACCTTAATTTCTTCCCACGCTTGATATCCAAATCTTCCAGCGGTTTCAATCTTATTCTCAGAACTTTTGGATCCTGATTTTGAAGGTTCTTCAAAATCCTTAGGGTCAAAGAGCTTATATAACTTATTTATTTCATCTGATAGCCCTTCTAACTTGAAAGAGCCGCCTGACTGTTCCTGGCGAACCTGTAGATTGGTAATGAATGCAATTCCTGAAGCATCACAATAATCTATACCTGATCCATCTATAACAAGTTGTCCGGGTTTTGTTGTTTTAAGAGCTGTAAGTGAATCATTCCAGATTTTTGCTGTGGTATAGGCGTTTAGAGTGCCTTTAATCTTTAGTCTGAGTGTATTATTATCCTCTGTGACAGTCTCTAGCGAAGGCGGTGAAGTAGTTGAGTGAGGTTTTGTCATTATAAGTGTTCTAAGTTACTTAGTTCTCTTGGAAATAATTGCCCTCGTTGTGGATTTAAATGTGAGGTTAACATAGAATATTAAACTGAGTCAATTATGAAAAGAAATACACCCTTTGTCAGAAACTTAGATGCGCTTTTACATCTGGAAGTATTTATAGTTTGCGCTGTTGCTTCAGTGCTTATAATAAGACTCTTTCTTCACTTAACGGGCTATCCGCAAATAGGCAGCAGCACCCTTCATATAGCACATATGTTATGGGGCGGCCTTCTTATGTTAATTTCAATAATTATGCTCTTTTCTTTCATAGGCAGGCCCGTTGAGCTATGGGCGGCAATTCTCGGAGGAATAGGTTTTGGGACTTTTATTGATGAGGTTGGGAAGTTTGTAACAAGTGACAACGACTATTTCTTTGAACCCTCGATTTCTATAATGTATATCGTTTTTATCTTAATTATTCTCTCTATTCGTATGATAAGGACGGGATGGACATTTACCAGAAAAGAATACCTAGTAAATGCCTTAAAAGGGCTTGAAGAAGTAGCTCTTCAAGACCTTGATCAGGATGAGAGAGACAGGGTACTAAAATATTTGGATAAGAGCGATCTAGAGAATCCACTTACAAAATCTGTTAGAGATTTAGTGGGCGATTCAAAATTGGTGCCAGGGTCAGAGCCTGATTTATACACTAGGATAAAAGCGAGTTTAAGAACTTTTTATGCGAAGATTGTAAGTTACAAATACTTTCGATCTGCCGTTGTGATCTTCTTTGTTGGGCAATTGCTATTCACATTAACTTATATAATTGTCTTTACGTTTTTTATAGGGTTAGGCTGGGATAGTATACTAAATGTAAGGATTCTGGATAAGATAGCGGAAAAGACTCTTAATCTAAGTTTTATAGATAAAGCTCAAATATTTTCTTCATTGCTTTCGGGAATCTTTGTTTTCCTGGGAGTATATTATCTTCGGAAGTCCAGACTTATTTCATATCAGATGTTTGAGCGCTCTGTACTAGTCTCAATACTTCTTACTTATGTTTTTATCTTCTATAAGGAGCAGTTTGCAGCTCTAACGGGCCTAGCAGTTAATATCCTGATTTTAATCGCGCTTAGGTTAATGATACAAGGAGAAATAAGTAAACCCCGTTCAGCTTAAATTGCGCCGTGCAGGCTGTAATAAACTATTATAAAATAATAGGAGACCGGAAACACAAATATCAGACTATCAAACCTGTCGAGCACCCCGCCATGCCCTGGCACAATATCACCAGAATCTTTAATACCCGCTCCCCTCTTGATAGAAGATTCTACGAGGTCTCCCAGGATCGCAGCAATAGCCACCAGCAGCGCGAAAGCTATAGTCCAGTCTGAGTTGAGCGGATTTCCAAAGAGAAAATTAACTATTAGTCCTGTTATTATGCAAACTACGACTCCACCTATAGTGCCTTCTACAGTTTTCCCCGGGCTGACCTTTGGCGCGAGTTTATGTTTTCCAATTAGTGTTCCAGTGTAATAAGCTCCGGTGTCATTTAAGAATGTGCACGCAACTGCAAAAACTACTAGGAAAAATCCTAGATCTGACAATCCTTGATAGTTTGAGGCGTACTCTCGAATATTCTGATACTGATCAATATTTCTTAAAAGTATTGCATGACTGAGCAGCCAACCCAGATATATAACCCCAAAAATTGTTGCTCCAATATTTACTACTGTTTGGCTAAAATCCCCTTTCCTGAGGTCTAAAATGAGTATTATTAGTACCAGTGCCGTAAAACAGAAAGTAAAGTAGTAATATCCTAGGTAAGCAGAAACTCCCATTAAAAAAGACGATATTATGCCAAGTATCTTTTCATTCGGCAGATTTTTTGATTCGAGCAATTTTTGATATTCAATCTGCCCTACCAGGATTACAGTTAGGAAGAATAGGAGATATATAACTCCGCCAAGAAGAAATATTATATATAATATTGGGACGGCAATAATAGCAGTAAGAAGTCTTTGTAGTGGGTTGCTCATAGTATTAATGTAGATATAATTTCCCTGAACTACTTAAGATTGCAAATGGTGTCTGAGAGATAAAGACTTAATGGACAATTCAAAGATAGAACTGATCTATAATCCAAGTAACGAGCCAATGAGCGTTGCAGTACTACTGTCGGGTTCCGGCACAAATTTTATCGCCATTCATGAAGAACAAAAACGGCTAGAAAAAATGGGTGAAAAAAACTACGGAAGGATTGAAGCCGTCTTCACTAATGTTCCTAATTGCAATGGGTCTCAAATAGCACAAGAATATGGTATCCCTGTGGCCGATCTTAGCTCTAAGAAATATTTTGATCTTTTAAATAAAGATCCAAATGATAATAAGACAAGGGACTACTATGATGCCGCTGCAATATCTGCTTTAGAGCAAATCTGCACTCCAGATATTATAGTGCTTGCAGGTTATAGAAGGAAGCTGAGCAGCCTGTTTTTAGACAGATACAAGAATAAAGTTATTAATTTATACCCGGGGGATATTACTAAGGATTATCTTGTTAAAGGGGTCGATGCAGCCATACAGACAATAAGGGCTGGTGAGGAAAATATCAGGTGCACAGTGTTTTTACAGAGGGACAATCAGCGGTTTGGTCCTGCTCTTTTACAATCCAAACCGATTTCGCTTAAAGGTCTTACCGAAAATGATAAAAATTTGATGAACGAAAAAATCAGAGAAGAGGGAGAATGGAAGATATTTCCCTATACAATCCATAATTTAATTGCCAAAGGCTGTTTAGGAGTAGATAAAGAAGATAACGTTTATTTGGACGGGGTTAAACTAGAGAAGGCAGGATTACAACATGGCGGTTAATTGATCTTACTTTCCTTTAACCTTTGCCCATGTGTCTCTTAGGGTTACGGTCCTGTTAAAAACCTGCTCTCCATTTTTATAACGCATAGAGTCAACCGTAAAATAGCCCAATCTTTCAAACTGATAGTTCTCCCCGGGTTTTGCGTTTGCAAGGCTTGGCTCTAGATAACAGTTCTCAAGTATTTTTAATGATTCAGGGTTTAAAAATTCTAAATAATCTTTTCCCTCTTTGTTATGTTCAGGATCCGGTTCTGTAAACAACCTGTCGTATAATCTGACTTCTCTTTTGATAGCATGTCTGGCTGAAACCCAGTGGATAGTTGCCTTAACCTTTCTTCCGTCAGCAGCGTTGCCGCCCTTAGTTTCTGGATCGTATGTGCAGTGAAGTTCTGTGACTTCGCCATCTTCATTCTTTATAACTTCGTTGCAGGTAATAAAATATGCGTATCTAAATCTGACTTCTCTTCCGGGCGCGAGGCGGTAGAATTTCTTTGGTGGGTCTTCCATAAAATCATCACGTTCGATGTAAAGCTCTCTTGAAAACGGCACTTTTCTTTTACCAGCGCTCTCATCTTCGGGGTTATTAATCGCATCAAGTTCTTCTGATGAATTCTCGGGATAATTTGTTATTGCAATCTTAAGTGGGTTTAAAACTCCCATAACTCTTTTTGCGGATTTATTTAAATCATCTCTTAAGCTATGCTCAAGAAGTGCTACATCTGTTATGCTGTCGTGCTTTGTTACGCCGATTTTTTCACAGAAGTTTTTAATTGTGGCAGCTGTATATCCGCGTCTTCTTAATCCGGAAATTGTGGGCATTCTCGGGTCGTCCCATCCCGAAACATGATTATCCCGAACAAGCTGCATTAGTTTTCTCTTGCTGAGCACTGTATAGGTCAGATTCAATCTGGCAAATTCAATCTGTCTGGGAGGAAAAATCCCAAGTTGTTGTATGAACCAATCGTAGAGCGGTCTGTGGTCTTCGAATTCAAGCGTGCAGAGTGAGTAGGTAATGTTTTCAATTGAATCTGATTGCCCATGAGCAAAATCGTACATCGGATAGATTGACCAGACGTCTCCTGTTCTGTGATGAGGCTGTTTAAGAATCCTATACATGATGGGATCACGCATGTTGAGGTTTCCTGAAGCCATATCAATTTTTGCGCGCAGCACATGCGCGCCCTCTTCAAACTCGCTATTTTTCATTTTTTCAAAAAGCAATAAGTTTTCCTCTACAGATCTATTCCTGAACGGGCTTTCTTTTCCCGGCTCGCTGAGGGTTCCACGGTATTCCCTAATTTCTTCAGAACTTAAGCTGTCTATGTAGGCTTTTCCGTCTTTGATTAAGTTCACAGCATATTCGTATAATTTGTCAAAATAATCTGACGCATAATACAACCCGTCCCAGTTAAAACCCAGCCACTTAACATCTTCCATTATGGATTCTACATACTCTGTATCTTCTTTTGCGGGGTTTGTATCGTCAAATCTGAGATTGCATGTGCCTCCCCCGAAAAATTTAGCTAGTCCAAAGTTCAGGCATATGGATTTAGCATGGCCTATATGCAAATACCCATTGGGCTCGGGGGGGAATCTTGTAGCTACCCTACCCTCGTATGTATTGTCGGTTATGTCTTTAGTAATAGTTGCTTGAATGAAATTGAGGCTTTTTATCTCTGTATTGTTTTCCATATCTATCTCCGAAATGAGCGGGAATTAATATTATACTATTGCCGGCAAACATCAAAAGGAGTCTTTATTTATATTGTCATTTATATTGTCGCCAAAGATGTTGACTATATGGTATATAAACCATTAAACTATACACCCATGTATTTCCCCGCTTACCGACCAAGAAGGTTGAGAAAGAACTCTAATATTAGAGAACTTGTTTCTGAGACCAGGCTCAGTGCAGATGATTTAATTTATCCGATGTTTGTAATGCCTGGCAAAAAGA
>Ga0209633_10004297_pt1 | contig 12834 bp, 12 predicted proteins | sample Cruoilmetagenom1_FD_187290 | JGI IMG/M metagenome (GOLD analysis project Ga0209633, IMG submission 187290) | Oil polluted marine microbial communities from Coal Oil Point, Santa Barbara, California, USA - Sample 1 (SPAdes) (version 2) | ecosystem: Environmental > Aquatic > Marine > Oil seeps ... | reverse complement strand
ACCCAGTATGGACTATCATCGCTATGTGTTTTTGAAGATTTTGGAAAGGATGGGACTTAGAGCCAATATCGAAGTCATAAAGCGAGGTTTTTACCCTAAAGGCGGCGCTGAGGTGAAAGTAGAAGTACAACCATCCAAACTGACAAACTGGAAATGTATTGATCGCGGCTCTCTTAGAGGCATTACCATAACATCGGGTGCTTCCGTTGATTTAAGAGAATCTCGAGTCGCGGAACGACAGGCAAAATCAGCTAAAGATAATTTAAAGGACAAATTGGAATTGCCGATAGAAGAGAGGATTGAGTACCACCACTCTTTATCAACAGGAAGCTATATCGCCATAGTAGCTGATTTTAAAAATACAACCATAGGGAGCGATGCTCTAGGTAGGGTTGGGAAAAAAGCCGAAATCGTTGGAGCTGAGGTCGCTCAAGAGTTCTTAAAAGAGCTTAATTCAGGTGCTTGTTTGGATAAATATGCAGGAGATCAGATAGTTCCTTTCGCATCTTTAGCGGATGGGGAATCAGAATTTACCGTTTCAGAAATACAAAAACATACAACCACTAATATCTGGGTTATCAAACATTTTATCGATAGAAATATCATGCTTGATTCTAATGGCACAAAAACTGCAATTAAGATTATATAAGATGTTTAATTTGATTGATAAGTTAGGTCGAATTTATCATTGAGGCATATAATTGTAATAAATTAATTTGTTGCAATTTAAAACTGTTGTTAAATAAGGGGCACTACAGTGGGATTAAGCAAATCGAGAACAAAATTTCCTAAGATGGTGGAACTGAGGAGAATTCTCCACAGCCATCCGGAGCTTGCTTTTGAAGAAGTCGAGACGGCTAGTATCGTGATGAAAGAACTCGATAGGTTAGGTATTGAATATAAATATGAGGGTAAAGGAAGTGCTGTTATCGGTCGGTTAGACAGTGGTAATAGCAGTTTGCCTACCGTGGCACTCCGTGCAGAAATGGATGCCCTTCCTGCCCTGGAAAATACAGGCTTATCTTTCGAATCGGTATTTCCGGGAAGGATGCATGCCTGTGGACATGATGCCCACATGGCAATGGTCTTGGGCGCAGCTTCACTGCTTAAGGACCAACCCCCCGAGGGTAATGTTTTGTTTGTGTTCCAACCAGGGGAAGAACGCGGTGGTGGGGCGAGGGTCGTTTTGAAATCAGGTGTTCTTAAGAATGTCAAAGCAATATTTGCGGGGCACGTGACACATCACTATCGTGTTGGTGAGATTATGATAGCCTCAGGTGTTGTGACAGCTCAATCGGATCGTTTTATCATAAAAATCAAGGGTAAGGGAGGTCATGGAGCCCGCCCACATGAAGCTATAGATGCCATCGTAATAACTGGAATGCTGATTACAACTATCCAAACACTTGTATCAAGGGAAATTAACCCTCTATACCCTTCAGTAGTAACTATTGGCCGCATAGAGGCAGGCAGTGCCCCCAATGTTGTAGCGGAGGAGGCTATTCTTGAAGGCACCATCCGGACCACCCTACCTGAAGTTAGAGATCACATTTTTAAGGGTTTGAAACGAATGGCCAAAGCTATGGAGAGTTGTCATAATGCTAGACTTGATGTAGAGATTCGAGAAGGGTATCCACCAGTAGTTAATAGCCTCAAGGAAGCTGAAATCGCAAATAAGGCGGCTAAACATATTGTAGGAAAGACCGGGTTAGTTGCCATGGAATACCCGAGCATGGGTTCAGAGGACTTTTCGTATTATCTTCAAAAAATACCGGGCTGTTATGTGCGCTTTGGGGCTCGCATTATGGAAGATGATTACATTCCTTTGCACAGCCCGCATTTTGACATTAACGAAGAGGTTCTAAAAGTCGGGGCCGAATATTTCGACCAGATAGTACGTGAAGCTATTAAGGAGTATGCACAAAATGGAAATGAATGAGTTTAAATGGTCAAGCAAACGCACTATCGGCATGGAGATCGAGCTTCAATTGGTGGACTCCAATACACTTGATCTTACAAATGCAATACTACCACTAATGGAGCATTATAATGATAATATCTATATTAAGCCCGAATTTATACAGTGTTCGGTGGAGGTGATGTCCAAGATCTGCCGAAACATACAGGAGCTTGAATGGAACCTCAGATCATTGATTTGTGATCTCCACGAAAAATGTAAGGATCTTGGTATAACGCTGAGTGGTGCTGGAACGCATCCTTTTCATAATCGTCTTGCTGTCATTACACCTTCACCTAGATATCTCGGAATCGAGAAACGAATAGGTTATACTTGCTATAACTACATCACTTTCTCTATCCATGTTCATGTTGGTATGTCATCTGGGGAAGAGATGATAGCTCTCATGAACCGTCTGAGACCCTACATACCGGTACTATTAGCACTTTCAGCCAGCTCTCCTTTTTGGAGAGAGCATGATACAGGTCATGTATCCTATCGTCATAGGGTACTGGCGCCTGCAAGGACATATGGTCTTCCACCCCTTTTTGAGAATTGGGAGAATTTCTGCACTTTCTTTAAAGCGGCAAGTTATGCCGGAATTTACGATACGTTTAGGGATTATCACTGGGACCTAAGGCCAAGGCCAGATTTCGGTACTCTTGAAATCAGAATGATGGATACCCAGCCCACTGTTGGGGAAGCGATTTCACTTGCTGCATTTTCTCAATCTCTTATCGAGTATTTGAAGTTCTACTCAGAGGAGGCGGAAGAAAAGCTGCTTGGGCCTCTACCACATTGGATAGAGCAGGAAAACCGATACAGGGCTTCTCAGCACGGATTAGATGCAATGTATGTCGAAGATGAAAGCGGAAACAGTCGTCCTATACGCAATATAGTGGAGGACATACTTGCTTCAATAACTGAAACTGCAAGCAAATTAGGAGTTTCTCAGCAACTCACAGGTATTTCCCAAGTTTTATCAAATGGGCCGAGTTACATTCGCCAGCGAAATGTATACAGGAAAACTGGTTCATATAAAGCTGTTGTTTCATCCGTTTTAGGTGAATTAGAGACCGAGATAGAAGAATTTAAACTTGGGCAAGTGGGTATGTAGCTTCAATAGGAATTTAGGGAATTGAACTTTGTCAGATGTCAGCAGAACCTAAATTTGGCACAATAATTGCGGATTAAGTAATAGTTGGATATAAACACTGAGGTTATGTTTAAATGGAATTAAGAATAATTTTACGGTGAGGTTACAAAATGAACTTAGAATTTATAGGTAAAGGAATAGATTTATCTGATGATCTTAAGAATTATACTGAGCATCAGATTGAGAAATTTGAAAGGCATTTAAAGGAAATGGGGGAAGGGGAGGTTGAAGTAATAGTTACTTTCAACGTGCAGAAGCACAGGCAGCGCCATCGCGTGGATATAGATGTATATCTTAAAACACCAGGCGGAGGCGCGTTTCACGCCTGGGAGGAAAGTAACGATATTCTTATGTCTTTAGAATTTGCGCTTGATGATATAGATAAACAGCTTAACCGGCTTAAAGAGAGACGGATCGAGGTGAGAAAAGAGGTAGCCCGCGAAAAAGCTAAAACCCGGGAGGAAATCCCTCCTTCGCTTTCTGAGATTCTTGTGGAAGAGAAACTCTCGATTGCAAAACCACTGAGCGTAGAAGAAGCTTTAATGATTCTACAAGATGAAGGGAGATTCTTCTTGGTTTTTAACAATGCAGACAGTGGACAACTTGCTGTGATATATAGGAAAAAGAACGGCAAGTATGGTTTAATATCGGCTTAAATAGAAACATTTTAATTACAAGATGTTTAAAGTCTTACGGTTAATCGGCGGCAGAACTAAATGGAACAAAAAATTAAACTGGAAAAAATTCACGATTATCTTTGGGAGATTCCTAAGACAGGGGGAATGATTGTTCCGGGAAGAGTATATGTAACTGAAAAAATGCTAAAGGATATATATGAGGACAAAGCCCTTGAGCAGGTAATTAATGTCGCCCATCTCCCTGGGATACAAAAATATTCGATTGCAATGCCGGATATTCATTGGGGATACGGGTTTCCAATAGGTGGGGTAGCCGCATTTGACATCGAAGAGGGAGTTATTTCCCCTGGAGGGGTAGGTTACGACATCAACTGTGGTGTTAGGTTGATGAGAACAAATTTGGTTGAAGACGAGGTACGTCCTAAACTCAAAGAGCTCATTTCTGAGATATTTGACAGAGTACCATGCGGCATTGGTGGAACAGGCGCGGTAAGACTTTCAAGGGATGACTACAACTCTATAATATCAATAGGTGTCAGGTGGGCCATAGAAAAAGGATTTGGTCTAAGCGAGGATTTACAAAGAATTGAGGATTACGGAATATTTCCCGGCGGCGATCCTAATGCAGTAAGCGACAAAGCTTATAAGAGGGGTAGGAATGAGATCGGCACATTGGGCTCAGGAAACCACTTCCTTGAAGTCGATATAGTGGAGGAAATTTATGACCTACATGTTGCGGAATCATTCGGCCTTTTTAAAGACCAGGTGTGCGTGCTTATACACTGTGGCTCGAGAGGGTTCGGACATCAAATCTGCACAGACTATATTGACATAATGCTTTCATATATGAGAAGTGAAGGGCTTATCCTGCCAGATAAACAACTTGCCTGCGCTCATATTAAGTCTGAGGAAGCGAAAAGGTATCTTGCAGCATTCGCAGCTGCTGTAAATTATGCATGGACAAACAGGCAAGTCATTATGTCATTGGTAAGGGACGTATTCTATCGTGTATTAGAAATAGGGCCTAAAGAGCTCGGAGGTGAACTTGTGTACGATGTGAGTCACAACATAGCAAAGTTTGAAACTCACAATGTTAACGGAGTACAAAAAAATCTGTGCGTCCATAGAAAGGGTGCAATAAGAGCATTCCCAAAAGGACATCCTTTGATACCCGAAATCTATAAGGATGTGGGACATCCTGTCTTTATTCCCGGTGATATGGGCAGAGGATCGTTCGTACTCGTGGGAACTGAGGCAGCGCTCGAGGAAACATTCGGTTCGTGCTGCCATGGGGCAGGTAGAATTCTCTCCCGAAGAAAAGCCTTTAAGATTGGGAAGAAAAGGGATGTCGTGTCAGAGCTTGAGAAGAAGGGAATTATTGTTTTATCTAAGGGAAGAAGAACGGTTTTCGAAGAGATGCCCGAAGCCTATAAAGAAATTGAAGAGGTCGTCAATGTTGTGCATAATGCCGGGATTGCGAGAAAAGTAGCGCGCCTTAGACCTATTGGAGTTGTTAAGGGATAGAGTAGAACTCGTCTGATTATATCCGAACTACAGAATATATGATCTACTTCTTGTTCCAAAAAGATTCATTTAGCTGATTTTTTTTAATCTCTTCTTGACCGACTCGACTTTGCTTTTCATAGTAACATCTTTATCACGACGATCGTCTATTAGAATTGAGGTGAAAACACGTTTTATACCCATCTTTAAGGCCGCTGTGTGCATTTTGCCTGCAATTCTAAAAATATCTGAAGATTTACCCTCAACTAGAGTTCCTGTCGGGCTAAGTTCATATTTGATGCCCTCCTTTTCCAAAATTTTCACTGATTCGGCAATCCAATCACCTATGCTGGGTGTGGGAGTGCCAATTGGAATAATACTGATTTCTGCTAGTGCCATGTTAACCTCCTATTAATGGTTTAATATCATTTCCTTGAATAAACGCTCCGTATCTTCACAGCGGCAAAGCTCAGTTCCCGGAGTCATGACGGCTGCTGTTCCAGCTGCAACTCCAAAAAAAGCGGCGTCTTGTATTGCTTTTCCTCGCGCTAGTGCCAATACGATACCCGCTACCATACTGTCGCCGGCCCCGACTTTGCTTTTTATGGGGACTGCAGGCGGTCTGATATACCTGCTCTCTTCCTTCGTAACCATTAGAGCACCCGCTGCCCCGAGTGATACCACGACTACTTCGCTCCAGTTCTTGTGAACTATTTTCTCCGCCATCTCTTGTATCTGCTTCTCGTCTTCAATCCTATGCACCCCAAGCTGACTAAGTTCTCTTAAGTTCGGCTTGACCAAAAATAACCCTTCTTCCAGTGCAAGTTGAAACGGTTCGCCCTGAGTATCTATGATTATTTGGCTGCCTAATTGCTTAGCAACACGAGCTACCCGAGCGTAAAAGTCTTTTGACGCTCCTGGTGGTAGGCTTCCACTAGCAACAACGAAATCTGGCCCCGGTTCTAAAGCAATAATTTGGTCGAGGCTTGATTTCAATTCATCATCTGTCATTATAGGCCCTGGCATACATAAACGGTATTGTAAGGTGCTTGATTCTTCGTAAACAATAATATTTTCACGAGTTCCATCTTTAATAGGGATCGGTTTATGGTTTAGACCCTCATCATGCAATAACTCTTGAAACATTTGTCCCGTGAGTCCTCCGCATGTATATAAAGCAAGAGATTCTCCCCCTAATTTTCTAATAGCACGAGATACGTTAATTCCACCGCCACCCGGTTCTCTGGATGGATTACTACAGCGTAATTTTCGCTCAGCAACAAAATTATTTACAGAAGTATTTACATCTATAGCAGGATTCATTGTCAAAGTAATGATATTTTTCAACCTGGGTTCTCCTAAAATACAGATATGCTTATTTTATTTGCAATTATTATGCCAACAACACGTATAAATAGCCTTTACAGTATTAAAGAGAAAAATCTTCTTGCCGATTATTGGTACTGCCCTCTAACCCCAGAGACAAAGCGCTCTATCAATTCAAAACCGCTAAAAAAGATGAAAACAGTCGGCTTGATTATCAACACAAGCAGGGGCGTTGTAGTAGATATTAGATAGATTCTAAAGTCGGGTAAGATGGGTTACCTCGGACTTGGTGTATATGAGAGGAGCTGTTTTTCGAAGATTTATCAAATGAGGTTATTAGAGATGACCTTTTTGCAAGTCAATGTTAATTTTCTGAATAGGCATCTTCTCTTTTGTAGCGGCGATAGTATTCATCGCATTCAGATTCTCTGCCCCGGATAACCCTTTTTCCCCTCAATTGTCCCTGCCACTCTGTTACTACAGTGCACTGATCTTCTTCTCCGTCCCTCTCATAATAGATGATAACCCAGTCTATTATCCTGTGAAGTTTATGAGCTAAGGGTGAGTTAGAAAATAGGGCAGTGAATGACCACCCGCTTTTTTCAGTATGATAAATCGGAAGCCATTTATCTCCTGAGGGATTAAAACGCTTTGGTGCGATTTTCCTTAATAAGCCGTGGGCGGCTTTTTCCCTGTATTCAGTATCTATTTCGAGCACAAGCTCTACTTCGGGCTTATGAAGTTTAATTTCTTTCATCTCGTGCTCAAGCCAGCGTAGCCTGCGCGCCCTGCGCCTAGAGGACCGTGAAAGAATCCCGGACAATGCGTCTTTTATTCCTTGGATTTTTCTTCTACCTAGTCCTTGCACTCTATTCAATCTTCCGTCATGTGCCGCCAGTTCGAGCTCTTCTAAAGTTTCGATGCCCAATGTTTCATGAATCCTGTGTGCAGTCCTCACACCTATTCCCGGAACTGTCTCGAAGAGTTCCTCAGGTGAAGATTGACCCTCCAAGCGTTCAAGCAACGCTATGCGACCGGTCGACAAGAGCTCAGATATTACTGATGCTATGCTCTTCCCGATGCTGGGCAGTGCTTCGAGTCCATTCACTCCCTCAGATTCGAGGACTTCTGTTAGAGGAGTTTTTAAATCTCTTACTGTGGTTGCGGAATTTAAATAAGCTCTCACGCGAAAATTGCTCGCTCCTTGCACTTCAAGCAGCGAAGATATTCGCTCAAGGGCGTCTGCTATTTCCTCGTTTGTAAATTTGAGTTTCTTGGTCATTGTTTCGAATGTTTTTTCCGAATAATTAGAGAATAAGAGATAGGTTAGAGTTAAGCAAGAACTTCCTAGGAGTTTGACGGAAGGATCATTTAAAAAATCAATCAACCCAGTTTATATTCCGCCGTCAGATCTCCTTTCTTAACTAGCTTGATTTGATTGATAGATAACCGCCGCTCCATAACCGACAACGGAGTCATAATCCCCTGTAACTTCACCTGAATTTTCATAGTTAAGAACCTTTACCTTATTAGCCCCAAGATCACGGCAGGCATACAGAACAGCCGATATCGCTCCCCTTCCGCAGGCAAAACCTCTTTCCATAATCTCTGCCTGTATGACAGCCTTAGGATCAAATGCTTGGATACGACTTAGCATCTCCTCATCGAATTTTCTTGCCATTCTGTTAGGGTAGAAGTGGGATAAGTCCGAGCTTGCGACGAGGAGTGCATTACGATTCGCAATCACTTGAGCAAGTGAGTGTCCCAAAGCGCTAGCTATCTCAGAAGATTGATTAGAAACCATAATAGGCACTAAATGAAAAGACTTCAGTATGTATTGCAGAAAAGGCAATTCTACCTCAATCGCATGCTCCGGATCCCTGCTTACATATACTAACTTTTCCTCAAAATTCTCCTTGAGCTTATTATCGATTTCATCTAAGGCAGCCCTATCTATTTCTACTCTACCCAGCGGAGTTTGGTAAGAGTCGTGATAAGTACTGATAATATTACCGTCTGTTAGGAAATGAGAAGGAGACACTACTATAACCGTATCAAAATCCATACCCACAATGCATTTGAATCCGTGCGCAGCCACTTGACCTGAGTACATATGACCAGCGTGGGGAACTATGATTCCGTATAACTTTCCATCCGGTTTTTCAACCTCCGCATTTAAAAGATACGTCTCCAGACTTCGAACCAGGAGTTTGCTATTATGTGGATACCACTGTCCGCCGATAGAAGGTCTGATATTATTCATTTCTTGACGATAAATGTCTCTGGATGCAATTATTATCTAATATTGCTACTTTAGGGAGCTCATACTGGATGTATATCCTTCTGGGGTTTTGATACTCCCGTTTTGTTTGTCCCGGAATGTATAAAGACTGGGAGCCTTTTCGATCCCCAGGTGCCAGGTTTAGTATCAAGACGGCCGGATAATTTTGTTCCGCAGAATTTACAGCATCCGTCTTTATCAAGATTCCATTTGCCTAATTCATACCAGTCGCGTTCTATGAGAAGATTATCACAGTAGGAGCAATATGTGGATTGTCCTTCTTTGTCGTTGACATTTCCCGTATATACATGATGTATGCCTGTTTCTTTAGCGATCGTGCGCGCTCTCTGCAGAGTCGAAAGAGGTGTAGGGGGTACATCCATCATTTTAAAGTCGGGATGAAATGCTGAGAAATGCAGAGGCACCTCAGAACCGAGATTATCTAAAACCCACTCGGAAAGCTTTTTAATCTCATCGCTCGAATCATTGTGACCGGGAATTAAAAGAGTGGTTATTTCGAGCCATACATCCGTCTCATTTTTAATCCATTTCAGGTTATCCAAAACTGGCTCAAGTTGAGCAAGGCAAATCTTACCGTAAAACTCCTGGGTAAAAGCCTTTAAGTCAACGTTGACTGCGTCCATGTGCCTAAAGAAATCTTGTCTTGACTCATGTGATATGTAGCCTGAGGATACCGCAACAGTCTTTATTCCCTCTTCATGTGCTGCAATTGCAGAGTCTATAGCATACTCGGCAAAAATAATGGGATCGTTATACGTAAAGGCAATGCTTTTGCATGCATGTTGTTTTGCTTCCCGTGCAATATCTTCAGGAAGAGCCGGAGAAGTAAGTCTTTCGTCCTCCCTAGCTTTTGATATGTCCCAGTTCTGGCAGAATTTGCAGCCCAAATTGCATCCAGCTGTTCCGAAAGACAAAACACTGCTGCCGGGATAGAAATGGTTTAAGGGTTTTTTCTCTATAGGATCTATACAAAATCCAGATGCACGCCCGTAACTCGTTAGTACAATCTGCTGATTGCGAGCCTGCCTTATGTAGCAGAAACCGTGCTGGCCCTCGCGAAGTCTGCAGTATCTGGGGCATAAATCACACTGTAATCTGCCGTCATCCAGACTATGCCACCAATCACCTTTTACAGTATATGGTGCAATTGTTTTACGTTTCTTCATCTATTCTTTCTCTTATTCTATTTAATAAATATATTCTACACCAATCATGAGGTGAGTGGTAGTTCTGATACTCATACCAAAATTCTTATCTCTTACTCTGCTCAATTTTTTTCATGGCTTCCATCCATTTGTTAACCGTTTCTTCGTATAAATTCTTTGCATCTTTTTTATCTCCTGCAGGTTCAATAGGGTCCATAACGGTAAGGGTCACCTTGGAAAAACTTAAATTGGGGTTCAGGGGGGAAAGTGTTTTTGTCGCGCCGTCGATATAAATTGAAATGATAGCTGTATCTGTTTCAACGTTAAACAAGACAGTCTTTATCCTGGGCTCAATAATGCTTCCAGTACTCGTAACGAGCGCCTTCGGGAAAGATACATACGGGATATGCCACGTTTGAGCCTCTGTGACGCCAGTCTCAGTGAATCAAAGTACGGTTCTGCTCATTCCCGTCATAATATCTTCATAGGATGCACAATCCAGGACAGTGGAGGCTTGCTAAAATACCCACCGAAGCCCCCTTTGGTATCTTATTTCTGCAGGGCGATTTTCTCGGGCGGATTCACGGCTCAGTGTTATGGTTGTTTAGCGAAGATTTGTAAGCTTCCTCATATTTCATTAAAGTCGTGATTTTTAAATATTATAACTTAAATTGAAACGGAGCGGGATTCGAAATTTAGGGACATGTACTAGCAATTATCTGTTAAATTTTGAAAATTTATCGATTTTATTAAGTTAGTTTACCAGGTATTAATATATTACCCGATTATCCCATTGAGGTAAGTAAAAATATGATATATAATAATATAGCATGTTTCAGAATCGCAAATCTAATTTATTTTTACAAAAGAATAGGAGTTGGTCTTTTTCTGCTCTACTTGGTGTTGGATTGGAGGTATTTGTAGTGTTATATGGAGACCAGCTTTTATCTTCTGAGGTAATTCTTTTATTATTTACTGTGGGTGGTATTTGTTTATTTTTTATGGGTTTGGTCGGTTTAATTGTAGGTTTTTTTGAGGTGGATGCTATTAGGGATGGAATAAGTATTGAAATAGCCCTTGATAAAAGTGTTAGCGATGGAATTAAATTGAATGACGATTCTGGTTATTTAGCTGCTCCAGAAATATACAAAGACGTAAACTTTAATCAAGATATATTAGCTTTTGATGATACAAATCCAGAATATATATCATTTTCAGTGTATATAACAGAAAATTTTTCTACTTTAGTAATACAAGAGGTTTGTAGGGCAAGTACTGGAGACCAGGGGGGAATAATAATGGAACGTGAGCTTTGGTATAGGATAATTCGCAACAAAACCAATATTACTGCATGGTCAAACGAGAGCGAAGTAATTTCATTACAACAAATATCAATGCCTGCTCATGAAAACTATTTTGAGGTAGAAAGTAAAATACCTATAGAAAAATTTACAATAAACGGCATACCTATTAAATCTGGAGACGAAATTCAAATTATTTATGCAACCAATCCTCCATCAGGTCCACCCTATTTAGGCGATTGGTTGTTGAGGCGTTTAACGGTTTTATTGCAGCATTAACAGAATATATGATAAAAACTATTGACATTGTAGAACGCAACTTCCCAAATCACAACATATGGTATAATTGTTTAGCATGGAAAAACTCACTCTAAAACAAGCCTTAGAACAAGATAAGCTCTCTGACTTCATAAAGCAGAACAAAGACAAGGTTGGTGATAAGCAAGAGTTCGATAAGGCAATTAACGCTATGACTAATAAGTCGAAATCAACTCATCAAACATCGACTGAGGATTCTTCCGAGAATTAAATCTGTATTCAAATTCTCTTACATAGTTTTGTAGATATTTGCTTGATACGTGGATATGGGTTCCTTTAATAGATAGCTTAAGCCTTGCCCAGAAGCCTTCTATGCCGTTTACATGGCAATCGCCGTCAACGTATTGTTGAGCACTATGATTAACGGTCTTATGGGTGAATCCTATTTTGTTTAATCCGCTATAGGATAATAGCTCGTCAGTATGTAGTTCGCTTCCGGCTTGGATATTATTTTGAATGATAGTTTGCAATGTTTTCTTTTTGATATTTGGTACGACCCTAGTCATAACATCGCCTGTTTTGGCAAGCATGCCCATGACTACGGTTTTACCCTCGGCTCCACGACCTCGTTTGCCGGGTTGTTTGCCGCCTATCATGGTTTCGTCAATTTCGACAACGCCTGATAGCTGGTCGTCGCCGTCAACATTACCCATGTGCTTTCTTATTTCTTTAGCCATACGCCATGCGGTTTTGTAAGTAACGCCTAGTTGTCTTTGAAGTTCTTTGGCAGATACACCGCTTCTAGTAGTGGTAAAGAGGTAGATAGCATAAAACCAAAGCTGTAAGGGGGTTCTAGAACCCTCAAAAGGAGTACCGACACATGGATATAAATGATGACCGCACCACTGGCAAGCGTAAGCCCTTTGACTGCTTACTCTTGAGTAATTTGTATCTTTATCGCATTTATCGCAATGACTTACCTTGCCATATCGCACATTCATTATGTGGTCTAGGCAAGCATCATCATTTGGGAATCTGTCAAAAAACTCTTTAATTGTTAGGTTTTTCATAGTATTTATATTATAATCATTATTATTACTTATGTCAAGGGGATAATCGGGTTAATTTATATATAAAAAGGGGGTTAGATTTATGGCTTTATTATCAGAAAATGAAATTACGGAAGGAATTAAAGGTTTAGAAGGTTGGGAACAAGTACAAAATGAGATTGTTAAACAGTTCAAATTC
>Ga0209633_10004294_pt1 | contig 12839 bp, 9 predicted proteins | sample Cruoilmetagenom1_FD_187290 | JGI IMG/M metagenome (GOLD analysis project Ga0209633, IMG submission 187290) | Oil polluted marine microbial communities from Coal Oil Point, Santa Barbara, California, USA - Sample 1 (SPAdes) (version 2) | ecosystem: Environmental > Aquatic > Marine > Oil seeps ... | reverse complement strand
GTTACTTCAGCACGAATCTTCCTGCTTTTATTTTATATTGGCCCACAAAAATGGGAACGGAATGGAATTTCTGCAAGTTGATGCGGCTACCGATTATAGGAGAAACGGGCTTACATATTTTTCTGCGGAAGAGTTAAACCGCGCAAGACAGCAATGGAAGGGGTTCTGGGTAGCTTCACCTGAAACTGAACTGGCCTATCTGCTTGTAAAGAAAACACTTAAGGGTGAAACACCCGGTCATCAAAAGAAAAGACTCAAGTATTTGATTGATAAAATTGGGGAGGAAAGATCTACAGTTATATCAACGGAGCTTTTCGGAAAGGAATTGGGACCGAGAGTAATATCCTGGATCTCTAATAATAATTGGGGTGCTCAGGAGTCAAATTTGCCCGGATTAAAAAGGGCGCTCATGTTGGAAACTGTAAAAAAGAATCCGTTAAATCCCCTGACATATTGGTTTAGTGAAGCAAAACGTATCGTAAGACGGTGGCTGCATCCAACCGGGTTGTTTATAGCAGTGCTTGGCCCGGACGGAGTAGGGAAGAGCACTTTAATCCAAAGTATGGAAGTACAGCTCTCAGGTGCATTCCGCCGTACTGCGAATTTCCATCTAAGGCCCGGGGTTATTGGTAAAAATGATCAAGGTAACCCTGTAACCGATCCTCATGGAAAGCCGCCCCGTTCTTTTTTTGTGTCGGTTCTGAAGATCGCTTATTACTTCACCGATTATGCATTGGGTTATCTATTAAAACTCTATCCTAAAATTGTAAGATCGACCCTGGTCATATTTGACAGGTATTACGACGATATGCTGGTTGACCCGGCGCGTTATAGGTATGGAGGTCCTTCCTGGCTCGTTAAATTCATGCGTTATTTCATCCCCAGGCCCGATTTGTTTTTGATACTTGACGCTTCCGAAGATGAGCTTCTTAAACGGAAGCAGGAAGTGGGGAAGGATGAATTAATTCGTCAACGAAAGGCGTACAGAGATCTTGCGGCAGGGCTTCCAAACGCTTTTATCTTGGATTCCAGCCAAAATCCTGAAAAACTTGCAGGTGATGCTTCAGAAGTCGTACTGGATTATCTGCATGGACGGTATATGAAGCGCCGGAGTATGTTTTTTCCAAACGATGATAGGAAGAAAACTCTTTCCTGGTTAACTTCAGTTTTGTCGGCAGATCCCGATAAATCTTACTTCGTTATGTCGGGCTCGGAACGAGAAGATATGATGACAGGTTGGGGAAATTATTATGAATTCAATTACTTGCCGCTTAATAACGGCCGGGGATATTTACTGCCCTTGAACAGTAAATCTGCCGCAGCAAACGGCCTTTCGTTATATAATGCGCAGAGCGGGACTGCGAGGGTAATCAAAACACTGCTAAAGAAACCTTACATAGGTGGTGTAGGCAGCGTTTTTATGAAATCCGTCAATTTAATGATTAAACGGGATATTGATTACGTAGAGAAGAGCGAAGTCCTGTTGTTTGAGTATTTAAAGGAAGCTCTTCAAGAGAAAAAGCTTGATTTTGCCGTTTCCCTGGGAACCCCGGGGCCCCATAGAAAACCGGTAATTCAATTAACTAACGCGAATGATACCGTAATCGGTTATGCCAAAGTCGGATGGAATGGGGTTACGAATTCACTTGTAAAAAATGAAGCCGATACAATAAACGATCTATCGCAAGGCTCTTTTCATTCTTTCTGTAAACCTTCTCTACTGCACGCCGGATGGTGGCATAACCGCTACTTGACCATACAATCTTCGCCAAAGGGTACCCTCTCGCCAGCACCTAAGACCCTGACTTCGCACTATTTGAATATGGTAGAGGAGTTAGCGGATCTGAACATAAAATATATGCCTATAAAAGAGAGCGCTTTCTGGTCAAGTCTTTTAGATAACTTAAAAAATGTCAAAGGCGGTTTCTATCTCGGCATTTTGAAGCGAAAAATAATACCTAAGATAGATAAGAGCTTCGGCGATACGCCGCTCCCGTTTCATATGTCTCACGGAGACTTAGCTCCCTGGAATGCATATATCAAAGATGAAAAACTCTATCTCTATGACTGGGAATATTCCCGATCTGATGCGCCCGGGGGCTGGGATTTGTTACATTTTAGCACTCAGACCAATATTCTTCTCAAAAAAAGAAATTCTAGTGAGCTGTGTAAAACAATCTTTAACGATGCTTACAATAGTTTGACGAAGCCATATTGGGATAAGCTCGGAATCAGTAAAGACGCCCTCAATTTACTTTTAGTTTTATACATCTTAGAAAGGCTTTCATTTGCCGCTTCAGAAGGGGCGGGAAATTCTCACGAAATTAGCCAGTTCTCAAAAATCATTAATCTCTTAGTCAATACCTAAGCGAGAAACTTATTATGCAGAAAAAACTCAAGGTGTTAGTATCCGCTTATGCATGCGAGTCCGGAAAGGGTTCTGAGCCCGGAGTAGGGTGGAACTGGGTAAAACAGATTGCCCGTTTCCATGAAGTTTGGGTTATAACACGCTCAAGTAACCGGGAATCTATAGAGTCTCAAAAGACCGGGATTTCTTCCAATATTCACTGGGTGTATTTTGATTTTCCCCCATGGCTCAGGTCTTGGAAGAAAGGTCAGCGGGGAGTCCATTTATATTACTACTTGTGGCAGATAGCTGTTTATTTTTTGGCGAGGCGGATGCATAAAGAAGTTAAATTCGACATAGTTCATCATTTAACCTTTGGAGTTTACTGGCTTCCGAGTTTTCTTTCTTTTATTCCGACGGCTTTTATATACGGTCCGCTGGGGGGTGCTGAAAGAACACCCAGGGAATTTTACAAAAGTTTCAGTTTAAAGGGGAAAATTTATGAATGGCTCAGGGATACCGCAAGGTGGTTTGGTGAGAAAGATCCTTTTGTGCTGTTAAGTATTAGGAGAGCGAAACTGGTACTGGCAAAAGTACAGGAAACGGGCGACCGCCTGTCTGTGCTCGGCGCAAAAGAAGTGCTGGTTTTCCCGGAGTCGGGTATCAGCATAAAAGAAATTGAAAAACACTCTGTAATAAAGGACTCAGAATCCAAGAACTTCAAAATTGTTAGCATAGGCAGATTACTTCACTGGAAAGGTTTTCATCTGGGGCTATTGGCATATTCGAGGTTCATCAAAGAATTTTCGTCAAGCGAATATTGGTTTATCGGTAACGGCCCCGAGCGGCAGAATCTGGAACTGATGGCACAGAAGTTAGGTGTATTGGACAAAGTAAAGTTTTTTGATGAATTACCTCACGATGAAGTTTTAGAGAAGTTGTATGAGTGTGATGTTTTAGTACATCCGAGTATCCATGATTCAGGCGGGTGGGTGTGTCTTGAAGCAATGGCTTTCGGAAAACCGGTTTTGTGTCTTGATCTGGGCGGACCTGCTATGCAGGTAACTGAAGATACAGGGTTTAAAGTTCCCGCCAAATCTCCCGAGCAGTCCGTGGAAGATCTTGCAAATGCAATGATTCAGCTTGCCGGGGACTCTGGGCTTGGCAAAACTATGGGTGAAGCGGCCCGGGAAAGGGTGTTAGAGCATTTTGATTGGGATAAAAAGGGCGAGTGGATAAATAAAATTTATCAAGAAGCGATAATTTAAATGAATATAAAAAGAAAAAACACCGATTTCAAGTTTCTCATAGTCGTTCTTGCCGCGGTGTTGCCGATAAGCCTTTGTATCTTGCTTATATCGAACAGATTCGAGAACTATGTACTCCTTCTTGCTGCTTTGGGACTGCCTGCAGCGCTTCTAACGATAAGAGCACTATTTGTTTCAAGCATCAGATTGAAATTATTAATCTCCCAACTTCGTTGGTGGCATTTACTTTGGTTTCTAGTCTTATTAAGCGGACTTGTTTTTCGAATCAGAAATACCTATGAGGCCCAAGACAGTCCGGTCGACTTTTGGGCTCTATTTAGAATGGGGATTATGGGCTTTGTAGGTTTTGTGCTTTTAGTCAGGTTAGCGATGAAAAAAACCAACTGGTTGCATACACTATTTCAAGGTTCAATAGGCTTTCTAGCAGCTTATGCCGTAGTTGCCATAATATCTACCTTGTGGTCGATTTACCCTTTATGGACATTATATAAATCTGTCGAGTATTTGATTGATGTAGTCCTTATCGCAGCAATAGTAGCCTCCGCCAAATCGATAAATGATTATAAGCTCATGTTTGACTGGACTTGGTTCTTGTTAGGTTTACTCGCCGCTAGCGCCTGGCTCGGAATTTTAATATGGCCTGATATTGCAATTCGTCAGGACGTCGGAATGCTGGGCGGTCAGCTTGCCGGAGTGATACCCGCAATGGAAACGAATAAGGTGGGGGAACTAGGCGCTATATTGGGTATCGTAGCATTAAACCGCTTTTTATTCATGAAAGATAGCAGGTTTTATTTAATTATTTTCTTGGTAGCTATGGCTACTATGATATTTGCCCAGAGTAGGTCACCTATAACGGGTTTTCTGGTGGCTTTACCTTTGATGTTGTTTGCGGCAAGAAGGATCGGGCCCATTGCTCTCACAATAATGGTGATGTTCTTTTTACTTTTCCTTACAGGTGTTACAGATGTTTTTTGGGAATATTTCCTCAGGGGACAGAGTAGAGAGGAGTTTTCTTCTCTGTCCGGAAGGACATACGGATGGGTTTTGGGATGGGAGCTCTTTAAGCTCAATCCTCTGATGGGATTCGGTGCGTACGCGGGAGGAAGATTTGCGGTGCTGACGGAGCTTGGTACGAATATGAGCTCAGGTCAGTGGTCTTCTATTCTTAATACATGGTTGGAAATCCTTATAGGGGTGGGGTTGATGGGCATATTATTCGTGATAGCGGCATTTATAAAAACATGGGCGAATATTATAAAGGGTACAATCTCGAGTGAGGCGGGTTCTCTTTTTCATTGTTTAGCCGTAGAAGCGATAGGTGTTCTCGCACTTATCTCCGTACGTTCAATGTTCACTACAAATATTTTTTGGCACCCCCCCTTGGTTTTTCTCCTAATAGTGGGGTACGGCGAATTTATGTACATGTATTACCGCCGGGCAAAAAATAGACAGAGGAAAGCAGCCTACAGTAAATCTTTAGTGACTACGTGATCTCATGACAATTAATCAAATAATAAAAAGAATCTTTTTTCATATTAAAACAGTAAAACTCCATAGTGACACAAGAGGTGATCTATCAATGGAAGAATTAGAAAGGACATATGACTTTAAATCTCATGCATTAGACCAGCAAGCATTTTGTCCGTATTGCAACGGCGAGACTGTAATACATTGGGAAAGTATTAGTTTCTGGAAATGCCCGTCCTGCAGCCTGATTTTTCGTTTTCCACTGCCTGATGGACACAGTGTAGTCGAGCTGTATGAGGATAGCTGGACCGATCCTTTTGAGAATAGGAGTGAGACAGGAGGGACATCTTTTGATCTTGCGGTTGTATACGCAAGGAAATTAGCGGACACGCTGGATCTCAAGGACTTCAGGGGGCTCAATATCCTTGATTTTGGAGCCGGAAGGGGAGATGTGCTGACCGCATTATCTGAACTCGGAGCTGATGTGTACGGAGTAGAGCCGTTCGGATACGAGGGTCTGGTCAAGAGGGGGTTTAAGATGTTTCGGACCCTGGATGAGATTCCGGAAGGACTAACATTTGACGGTGTAATTACAATGGATGTAGTTGAGCATCTCATGACTCCTTGGGAAGAAATTAACAGGCTTCATGGTTTGCTGAATACAGGTGGGTTTCTTTATATATCCACACCAAACGCCGATTCGCTGAGGGCTAGAATAGAGGGTGATAAATGGCGTGAGGCCCTGAGGCCGGGTCATTTTGTGCTTTTTAATCAGAATTCTCTCGAGAACATGATAAAAGGTTTGGAATATAAGAGCATGAAGAGGCTCAAGTGGTATTTAAAGTACAACGAAAATAATATTCATAATTTGTTGGTTTATATACTGCAAACGGTTGGTATTGATGGTGAGCTGCGTTACTTGATCAGAAAGTCATGAGAATACTTATCGTACATAACTTTTATAAGCAGCCTGGTGGCGAGGATACGGTATTTTCAACCGAAACGGCTCTTCTCCGCAGGTATGGTCACGAGGTCTTTGAGTACACGGAGAGTAACGACAGTATTAATTCCATGAATACCTTGGCCGCAGCCGTAAATACTATATGGTCGCTCCGCTCAAAAAGAAAGATGATCGATATTATAGATAGGGTAAAACCGGATATCGTGCACTTCCACAATACGTTTTTGCTTATATCACCGTCCGCTTATTACGCGTGTAAAGAAAGGAATGTGCCGGTAATACAATCTCTTCATAATCCAAGGCTGCTCTGTCCGGCGGCTAATCTTTACCGTGACGGGAAGATATGTGAGGACTGTGTGGGTAAAACTCCACCGTGGCCCGGCGTAATACACGGGTGTTACAGGAACTCAAGGGCTCAAACTGCTGTTGTCTCGACGATGCTGACTCTGCACCGGATGTTCAAGACCTGGGATAAGGTAATAGATACTTTTATTGTATTCACCGAGTTTTACAGAAAAAAGTTTATCCAAGGGGGGCTCCAGTCTGAAAAGATTGCTCTCAAGCCTCACTTTGTTGATCCCGACCCGGGCTGCCGAAATGGTGAAAGAGGTGATTATGCGCTTTATATCGGGAGACTCGATAAGGAAAAAGGTATCCAAACTTTACTCAAAGCCTGGCGGAATACTGATGACGTCCCGCTAAAAATAAGGGGGGACGGGGATCTTCTGGGCGAGGTTAGAGATTATATAAGCCGGAACAAAATTAAATCGGTCGAAATTGTAAAACGGCTTGAGAAGACAGAGCTTAACGAGTTAATCAAAAAGGCGAGGTTTCTGGTCTGGCCATCTGAAGGTTATTACGAAACGTTTGGTTTAGTGGCAATAGAAGCATTTGCCTGCGGCGTGCCTGTAATAGCTTCAAGGACCGGGACTTTAGCGGAAAATGTTACGGATGGGTACACGGGACTGCACTTTATCCCGGGTGATGCTGAAGATTTATCCGCTAAAATAAATTGGGCATGGAACAATCCAGACAAGATGGCACAGATGGGGAGAGCCGCCCGAAAGGAATATGAAACTCATTATACAGCTGAGAAGAATTACAGAATGCTGCTCGATATATATGAAAGGGCGATAGGTAACAAATCATCCGGTAACAAAGTGTACTTAACCTGAACTTCCTAAAACATTAATAATCTGACACATACTTGCGTCAGGGTTTATCAATTTTAAAAATTTAAACATGTAAGCAGAGGGAGAATTGGAAATTTCGAATCCCAATTCTTCTGAATTCCATTAGCTGGTAAAGAAATATATGAGGAAAAAGTTCTATGAGCATAAATAAATGGGAATGTTACAAGATACTGGGCGTTAATGTAGCGGCGGTCCAGATAAGTGATGTAATAGGGCAGATGGACCAGTGGATAGAAGAGAGGAGCTTCGGACATTATATAGCGGTGACGAATACTCACGTCGTAACTGAGTCCTGGTTCAACCCGGAATATCGGAAGATTCTTAATACTGCCGATTTTGTAGTCCCTGACGGAATGCCTTTGGTTTGGCTAGCGAGGTTGAGTGGGTATCCCCTAAAGCGGCGAGTTTACGGTCCGGAATTGATGGAAACTTTTATGAAAGAAAAGGGGCCGAAGCACAGACACTTCATCTACGGAGGTAAGCCGGGCATAGCAGAGAGACTTATAGAAAATCTATCGGAAAGTTGTCCGGGGATACGTTTCGTTGGCAGTTACTCACCTCCTTTCCGTCAATTGACCGAAGACGAGGACAGGGAAATAGTGGATATGATAAACGATCTTGAGCCTGACGTTATATGGGTAGGTCTTGGAGCGCCGAAGCAGGAAAAATGGATGTACGAGCACAGTGACGAGCTTCGTGTACCGCTTATGGTCGGGGTGGGGGCGGCTTTTGATTTCCTGGCCGGTGTGAAATCTCAGGCTCCTTCAGTATTCAGGGAAAACGGTTTTGAATGGTTATGGCGTTTGATGAGTGAGCCCAGGCGTTTATGGCGCAGATACCTTCTCTACGGCCCGCTTTTTATAGGTTTGGTAATGCTTGAGAAAATGAGAATTTTAAAAATTTGAGACCAAATAACTGAAATCGAGTGGATTTCGGGAGGAGTAATGTTATGAATAAAAAGATCCTCATTACGGGAGGCAGCGGCTTTATCGGTTCCCATTTAAGTGAAAGGTTACTAAGTGAGGGGAACGAAGTAATATGCGTGGATAATTTCTTTACGGGAACAAAATATAACATAAAGGAAATGCTGGGGAATCCGTATTTCGAGCTTGTTCGGCATGATATATGTTTTCCCCTGTATATGGAAGTGGATGAAATATATAACCTCGCCTGTCCTGCTTCTCCTATCCACTATCAATTCGACCCCGTACAAACGACTAAGGTCAATGTGCTAGGAGCCATAAATATGCTGGGTCTGGCCAAAAGACTGAAGGTAAAGATTTTTCAAGCCTCAACTAGCGAGGTTTACGGTGACCCCGCGGTTCATCCGCAGCGTGAAGAGTACTGGGGGAATGTAAATCCTATAGGTACCAGGTCTTGTTATGATGAAGGGAAAAGATGCGCGGAAACTCTGTTTTTCGATTACAACCGCCAGCACGGGATAGATATCAGAGTGGCCAGGATTTTCAATACTTACGGTCCCAGAATGCATCCCCGAGACGGTAGGGTGGTTAGCAATTTCATCGTACAGGCCCTGATAGGGAATCCCATAACTATTTATGGAGAGGGGCTTCAGACGAGGTCGTTCTGTTACGTTGATGACCTAGTTAAGGGAATAATTGGTCTAATGAACGTACCCGGCAGGTTTACGGGGCCTGTCAACATTGGAAACCCGGTTGAGAAAACCATTATTGAGCTTGCAAGGATGATTATCGAACTCACGGGTTCTCGATCAAAGCTCGTTTTTAAACCGCTACCCACAGACGACCCCGTGAGGAGAAAACCGGATATTCAACTTGCAAACGAAAAGCTTGATTGGGCGCCCGAGGTTGATCTCGAGACAGGGCTCAGTAAAACAATTGAGTACTTTGATGAGTTTCTCCGCTCGAGTAAAGGAAAGGATCTTGTTGATATTCAAGGAGAACAAACAGACGGGAAGTGGAGAAAAAAGGAATTAAACGCAATACCGTTAAAGGAATCCGCGTCAACCGTGTCTTGACAGTATAATCAGCCGGGGAAAAAATGAGTCAAATTCATCCAAAAATTAGTTTGGGTATGCCCGTATTTAACGGAGAAAACTATATAGAGCATGCGATCCGCTCGATCCTGGCACAAACTTATTCCGATTTTGAGCTTATTATTGCCGATAATGCTTCCCAGGACCGTACGGAGGAGATCTGCCGTCACTACTCTGAAAAAGACAGCCGTATTCGATATCTCCGCAATGATTCTAACATTGGCGCCGCGAGGAACTTTAACCTTACTATCGAGCTTGCTAAAGGTGAATTTTTCAAGTGGGCAGCCCATGACGATACGTTAGCCCCGGAATATTTGAAGAGATGTCTTGAAGTTCTGGAACAAGATGAGTCTCTGATCCTTAGTTTCCCAAAAACAATATTAGTGAATCATAGCGGAGATACACTCGCTAAATACGAAGTAAATATGGGCAATATCTCTTCTGATAGACCGGAGGCCAGATTCAGGGACTTGGTATTTGTGAGCCACTGGGGGATTGAGATTTTCGGTTTATTCAGAAAGAGTGTTTTAGATGCTACTAATCTGCTGGCCAGCTTTCCGGGATCCGACAGGACATTCATGACTGAGCTTAGTTTGGTGGGCCGGATGTATGAAATTCCTGAATACCTGTTTTATTCAAGAGACCATACCGAGAGGTCGACCAAGACCGGAACGATACACTCTCGCGCGGGGTGGTGGGATACGAGGAATACGGGTCAAACGGTATTTCCACAGTGGAGGCTCTTTTATGAGCTTGTCAGGATTGTAAAGAACGCCCACTTATCGCCAAAAGAGCGGACGGCATGCTATGCGTGTTTGGCAAAATGGCCTACTTCAAACCTTAACTGGTTACGAATGCTCATGGATTTGGCTACAGCCGTAGAACCAAGATCATGGGAATATGCCCAAGGGCTTAAAAGGAAGTTCTCAAAAAAGGGTAAAAAAGAGGTCCGGGATACGAAAGACGATTTAATTTCCCAGAACTCCAAGTCTTAAATTAACTTTCCGTTTATAAAATATTTCAAACTATGTATAAGGAGGGACATGCTATGAAGGTAGCTATTCTCGCCGGAGGTTACGGATCGCGTCTTGCTGAAGAGACCGAGATTAAACCCAAGCCTATGATAGATATAGGGGGGCGTCCGATACTTTGGCACATAATGAGGCATTACGCGCATTACGGATATGATGAATTCGTTATTGCCCTTGGATACAAGGGTGAAGTGATAAAAAAATATATGGCCGATTACTGTTCTTTGAACGGCAATCTTAAGGTAAAGCTCGGTACCGGGGAAATAGAGACAAACGGTGGATTCAGGCCTAATTGGACTGTAGATCTGGTAGATACGGGAGTGCCTACTCTGACCGGCGGCCGGATCAAGCGTTTAGCGCCTTATATAGGCAACGAGACATTCATGTTGACCTGGGGTGACGGAGTCTCGGATGTTAATCTGGACGATCTTCTGGAGTTTCACCGTTCGCATGGGAAGATTGCCACTATGACGGCTGTGCGCCCCACTGCACGTTACGGCCATCTTGACCTGAACGGAAGCCGGGTTTTGGTTTTCTCGGAAAAACCGCAAGCCGAGGAAGGATGGATAAACGGGGCCTTTTTTATTCTCGAACCCGAAGTGTTTGATTACATAGAGGGCGATGAGACTGTGTGGGAGCGTGAACCGCTTGAACGACTAGCACAGGAAGGTCAGCTTATGGCATACAAGCACGATTCTTTCTGGCAATGTATGGATACTTTACGGGAAAAACACATATTGGAGAAGCTTTGGGAAAGTGGAAATCCACCTTGGAAAATTTGGAGGGATTAAAATGCGTATATTAGTTACAGGACATAAAGGATATATTGGTACGGTTATGGTCCCCATGCTCTTGGAGAGGGGGCATGAGGTAGTAGGACTCGACAGCGATCTCTATGAGAGATGCAACTTCGGTGATTTGAATTCTGAAGTTCCATTTATCAGAAAAGATGTAAGGGACGTCGAGATCTCCGATCTGGACGGATTTGACGCTGTTGTACATTTAGCGGGTCTATCGAATGATCCGTTAGGGGATTTAAATCCCGATCTAACTTACGAGATAAATTATATGGCATCTCTTAATCTGGCCCGGCTGGCGAAAACCACCGGAATCAGGCGTTTTGTCTTCTCATCCTCCTGTAGTAACTACGGGGCGTCTGGCGAAAATATGATAGACGAAGGAGCCGAGTTCAATCCCGTCACTCCATACGGCCGTTCTAAAGTCCTTGTAGAAAGGGATGTTGCTAAGTTGGCGGACTCAAAGTTCAGTCCGACCTTCATTAGAAATGCGACTGCATATGGGCTGTCACCGCGCCTTCGTTTCGACCTTGTGCTGAATAATCTGGTCGCCTGGGCTTTTACAACAGGTCAGGTACATCTGAAAAGTGACGGGACTCCATGGCGTCCTATTGTCCATATCGAGGACATATCGCTTGCTTGTATTGCGGTATTAAATGCACCTGTCGAGCTGGTGCACAACGAAGCGTTTAATGTGGGGATTACCGAGGAGAATTATCAGATGCGCGACTTGGCGGAAATAGTAAAAGAAACCGTACCGGGTTCCCAGGTCGATTTTGCCGAAGGTGCCGGACCCGATAAACGTTGCTATCGAGTGGACTGCGGCAAGTTGGAACGTACTCTGTCCGAGTATAAACCAGTATGGAATGCCAGGCGCGGAGCAAAGCAGCTATACGAAGCTTACCAAAAAATCGGTCTTCGGCTTGAGGATTTCGAAGGGCCGAGATACAGGCGCATAGACCATATAAGGGAGCTTATTTCCAATGGGAATTTAAGTGCCGATTTGCGCTGGATAGAGGATTTCGATACCCAATCTGCTGTTGGAACGGAGTGAAAAATGAAAATATACGAAGAAATTCAGCAATGTCGTTCATGCGGACACAAGGAACTTGATCTTGTAATCTCCTTTGGCGAGACAACTCTTGCTGATCGTCTCCTTACGCATGATCAACTACAAGACCCGGAGCTGAAAGTGCCTCTGAATCTGGTTTTTTGTCCCAACTGTTCCCTTGTTCAGATTACGGAGACGGTTTCACCAGAAATTCTGTTTTGTCAGGATTATCCATATTTCTCCTCCACATCACAGTCGCTCCTGCGTCATTCGAAGGAGAACGCTGTGGAGCTCATATCAGCCAGGAATCTTGATTTGAACAGTTTGGTGATTGAGGTCGCGAGTAATGACGGATATATGCTTAGAAATTTTGTCGAAAATGAAATCCCTGTTCTGGGCATAGACCCTGCCGATGGTCCGGCTAGTGAGGCAAGAAAAGCGGGTATTTCTACGCTTTGTACATTTTTCGATAAACAACTTGCAAAGAATATATCTCAGCAAGGTATGTTTGCGGACGTTATAATCGCTAATAATGTACTTGCCCACGTGGCGGACTTGAACGGATTTGTAGAGGCTATAGATACGGTTTTAAAAGATGATGGTGTAGCTGTGATCGAGGTTCCGTACATAGAGGATCTAATTCAAAAATGCGAATTCGATACTATCTATCATCAGCATCTTTGTTACTTTTCGGTTACGGCGCT
>Ga0209633_10004293_pt1 | contig 12841 bp, 10 predicted proteins | sample Cruoilmetagenom1_FD_187290 | JGI IMG/M metagenome (GOLD analysis project Ga0209633, IMG submission 187290) | Oil polluted marine microbial communities from Coal Oil Point, Santa Barbara, California, USA - Sample 1 (SPAdes) (version 2) | ecosystem: Environmental > Aquatic > Marine > Oil seeps ... | reverse complement strand
TGTTGTTTACCGGTATTAAAGTAATCGATCTATTAGAACCTTATGTAAAAGGTGGTAAAATTGGACTATTTGGTGGTGCAGGCGTTGGTAAAACTGTATTGATCATGGAGTTGATTAATAATATTGCAAAAGGTCATGGTGGACTTTCAGTATTTGCAGGAGTAGGGGAACGTACGCGTGAAGGAAATGATTTACTGCGTGAAATGTTAGAATCTGGTATTATTAAATATGGTGACGATTTTATGCATTCTATGGAAGAAGGTGGATGGGATCTATCTAAAGTTGATAAAGCAGGAATGAAAGAATCTAAAGCTACTTTTGTGTTTGGTCAAATGAATGAACCTCCTGGAGCTCGTGCTCGTGTGGCATTATCTGGATTGACAATTGCAGAGTATTTTAGAGATGGAGCAGGAGATGGTCAAGGTAAAGATGTGTTATTTTTCGTAGATAATATCTTTAGGTTTACCCAAGCAGGTTCTGAAGTATCTGCACTATTAGGACGTATGCCATCTGCGGTAGGTTATCAACCTACATTAGCTACCGAAATGGGTGCTATGCAAGAGCGTATTACTTCTACTAAAACAGGATCTATTACTTCTGTACAAGCAGTATATGTACCTGCAGATGATTTAACAGATCCGGCACCGGCAACAACGTTTGCGCATTTAGATGCTACTACGGTCTTGTCTCGTAAAATTGCTGAATTGGGTATTTATCCTGCGGTTGACCCTTTAGATTCTACTTCAAGAATTTTATCTGAAGAAATTTTAGGAAGCGATCATTATAATTGTGCACAACAAGTAAAAGAATTATTACAACGTTATAAAGAATTGCAAGATATCATTGCTATTTTAGGAATGGAAGAATTAAGTGAAGAAGATAAATTGGTAGTGTATAGAGCACGTAGAGTGCAACGATTCTTATCACAACCTTTCCATGTTGCAGAGCAATTTACCGGTATTCCCGGAGTATTGGTTGATATTAAAGAAACCATGAAAGGATTTAATATGATCATGGACGGTGAATTAGATCATATTCCTGAAGCTGCATTTAACTTAAAAGGTTCTATAGAAGAAGCTATTGAAGCAGGTGAAAAGATGCTTGCTGAGGCATAGTCGAAGCAAGTGCTGAATTTATTTCAGCATCTTTTGAATTCAATCTTGATTATAAATTAAAAGACCCTGAATCGAATTCAGGGTAGTAAAACAAGTTTTACTATGATTCTAGAAATTGTTACACCAGAAGCTATATTATTTACTGGCGAAGTAGATGTTGTTACCGTACCGGGTATTAATGGCGAATTTCAAATGTTAAACAACCACGCTCCGATAGTCTCTTTATTACAAGAAGGCAATATTAAAATTAAAGGTAGTTTTCAAATTGAAGAAGAACACGAAGATAAATTTACCAAAGGCGATAATAATACGGTTTTACTACCCATAAATTCAGGTACAATCGAGTTGAAAGAGAATAGAATTATTATTCTTGCCGATTGATATAATTTGTAAATAGGAATTAAAAAATAGACTATCTAAAAAGACTTAATTCAAACGAATTGTCTCCTTGAGCGCAGTCGAAAGGTTCTTGTTTTAACAATTTATAGTTTTCGACTGCGCTCAAACTGACACAAAGTATTACTTTTTAGACAACTTCTTTTTTTGAATCAACTTTTAAAACTTTAGATTTTATTTAGTTTTTATTTATATTTTTAAGAAATTAATAACCCAATTAAAATTTAAACTTTATGTGTAAAAAAATTATGTTAATTGCATTTATATCCTTAATAGCAATAAATACAAACGCTCAATTTGGTAAAATACTAAACAAAACAAAGAATGTAGATGCTGCTAAAAAAATAGTAAAGGCAGCTACACTTTCGGATGAAGATATGGCAAAACTATCTTTACAGTCTGTAAAATGGATGGATGAAAATAACCCTATTGCTGAAGAAGGAGATCCATATGCAGAAAGATTCAATAAGTTGGTAAAAGGCCTTGAAAATGAAGACGGTTTGGCATTAAATTTTAAGGTATATAAAGTTGTTGACGTGAATGCTTTTGCAACTCCAGATGGTAGTGTTCGTGTTATGGCTGGGTTGATGGATTTAATGACAGACGATGAAATTTTAAGCGTAATTGGGCATGAAATAGGGCACGTTAAACTTGGGCATTCAAAAAAACGTTATCAGTCTGCTTATGCGATTTCGGCAACCAAAGATGTAGCTGTAGCCAATACAGGAGCTGGAAAAGTATTAGATGATAAAGAGATTGGTGGTTTTGTCGAAAATGTATTGAACGCTCAATTTTCCCAATCTAATGAATCTGCATCAGATGAATATGGTTTTAAATTCTTAGTAAAACATCAATTTAATTACCATGCCATGGAAAGTGCCTTTCAAAAATTAGCAGCATTAAGTAATGATGGAGGTAAAGGATCTTTAACATCTTCGCATCCCGACTCAGCAAAACGCTCTACACGAGCAAAAGAATGGGCAGAAAAAGAGGATAAAAAGAAATAATTGTAGTTTAAAATGTACTACTAACAAAAAATGCCAAGAAATCGCTTGGCATTTTTAATTTAATGATATGCCTATTTAAAACTTACCAGTTATCCATTTATATACATCATTTCCATTGGCATAAAGCAACAAAGTAATTAAGAATATAAACCCAACTATTTGAGCCTTTTCTAAAAACTTATCACTTGGCTTACGTCCAGAAATCATTTCATATAATGTAAATACAACATGTCCTCCATCCAATGCGGGTATTGGTAATAAATTCATAAAGGCCAGCATGATTGATAAAAATGCTGTTAAGCTCCAAAAGCGTTGCCAGTCCCATTTTTTAGGAAAGATGCTTAATATGGTTCCAAAACCTCCAAGAGCTGTTGCTCCTTTTTTGGTGAATACATATTTGAATTGAGCTATGTAATCTCGTAAAGTCCAATAAGCAGTTGAAGTTCCTTTTGGAATACTTTCCATAAAAGAATAATTTTTATGGTTAATGGTTACTTGTTCACTAAGCGTATTTTTAACATACACCCCTAAATTTCCATCTGCTCCTGGCGCAACATTTATGGTGTCTTGGTTTCCATTTCTTAACACGACAAGTGCCATTTCTTTATGTTCTTTATTTTCTTGTACAGTTTCAATAAATTGATTCCAAAATTGAATTTGTTTACCATCTACAGAAATAATTTTATCATCTTTTAGAAACCCAGCTTTTAACGCAGGAGAGTTAGGAATTATACTATCTAAAATGGCATTGATTCCTGGATTAAAAGGTTCCATAATACCATTGGTCCACATACTTAAACCAACATCTTCGGGTAAAGTGATGTTTTCAGTTGATCCGTCATCGTGCTTAACTTCAATAGTAGTTACATCTCTTAAAAAAAGATGTTTATTTACATCTAATACATTAAAAGGCACTTCTCCGTTAACTTTTAATATTTGGTCTCCGTTTTTAAAGCCATATTGCTCAAACTCTTTAGCAACAGAAAAACCATCTTTTACATCTGTAGTTGAAACATAATCTTCACCCCAAACATTTAATATCATCGTATAAATAAAAATACCCAATAAGAAGTTAACCGTAACTCCTCCTAACATAATGATTAAGCGTTGCCAAGCTGGTTTTGAACGAAATTCCCAAAGTTTTGGTTCTTCCTTCATTTGTTCAGTATCCATGCTTTCATCAATCATTCCGGCAATTTTCACATATCCACCAAGGGGAATCCAGCCAATACCATAGGTAGTTTCTCCAATTTTCTTTTTGAATAAAGAAAATTTATAATCAAAAAATAAATAAAATTTCTCGACTTTGGTTTTGAATAATTTTGCAGGAATAAAATGCCCTAGTTCATGTAAAACAATTAATAGCGATAAGCTTAAAATAAATTGTGATATCTTAATAAATATGTCCATTCTCTATGTAACTTCTTATAATTTAAAACGCACAAATGTAAGGTTTAATAACTAAATATGGAAAGTTAGTAATCCTAAAATCTTTGTTAAAATTAAATTGTATTCTATTGCTCTTTTAAAATGGTTTTATGGAGCGTGCCTTGAGTAGTTTCAATTTTCACTAAGTGTATGCCAAATGATAAGGGTTTTAAATTGATAGCTGCAATCGGATTGGTTTCTTGAAGAACTAGCTTGCCTAGCATATTATAGATAGAAACTTTTTCAACCTCAGCTTCACTTGAATTTTGAATATTTAAACGGTTCTTTGCAGGATTTGGGTATAGAGAAATAGTTGTATTTAATACTTCTTGGTCTATACCTGATTTTACAATGTTATTTTTACTGATGAGTTGATATTCAGGGTCTATTTCAACAGTTTTAATATTAAAAGGAATAGCACCCGTAAAGCTTTGTTTATTTTCACTAAGTTCTAATCGTATAAACTGTGATTCACCATCTTCACTACTAACCTTTACTGGAACTGGCATTTCAAAAAAGGAAACTGAATTATTTGATTGACTTTGTTTTGCTGTAATGCTGATAGTATTGTTTTCTTTATTTTGAAACCAGCTAATTTCATAAGAAGGAAACCCTTTACCTATAAACCAATCATTAAAAAAATCAGATAGGTCTATATCAGTTTGATTTTCTAAACTTTCTTTAAAACTTTTTACTGTTGCTGTCTGATTAGATTGATTCAATTCAAATAGGTAGGTGTCTATACCTCTATTGTAATCTTCATCACCCATTTTATAATTTAGCATATGTAATACCATTGCAGTTTTTATAAAACTAGGATCATAATTAATATTTGAAGTAATTTTTTCAACAGTAGCTTTTCGCTGAGAAATACTCTCTGAGTCAAAATTTATAATATATTTATCTTCAGTCGTCGTAATTAATTCATGAAGATAAGAATCATAAATAATCAATTCATCTTGAGCATATGAAATGGTTGAAAATATAAATAGAATTAATAGTAGAAAATTCTTCATAAACAATAACTTTGCTTTTTTAGGGGTTCATAGCATTGAAGCCTACAAATATATAAAAATAAATGGAAAAATCTTTTTTTAAAAAATCAATTCCTACAATAATCACAATAGCTATATTATTTATAATCTTTGTGATTATTGGTTATTTTTTATTATCACCAACAAAAAAATTGCCGGTTTATAACCCGGCCGATGTAAATCCTAAGTTAGTAGATGCTTCAGTAAAGCATATTCGTTCTAATCATAAAGTAGGAAATTTTTCATTGGTCAACCAAAATGGAGATACTATAACTCAGCATAATTATGAAGGAAAAATTTATGTAACTGATTTCTTTTTTACCAGATGTCAAACTATTTGCCCAATAATGTCGACAAATATGGCAGATTTACAGGGACTTTTTAAAAATGATACTACTGTACTATTTTTGTCTCATTCAGTTACACCCGTAATTGACAGCATTTCGGTTTTGAGAGCCTACGCTGATAAAAAAGGAGTCATAGATGGAAAATGGAATTTAGTTACGGGTAATAAAAAACACATTTATGAGCTGGCACGTAAATCTTATTTTGCTGTATTAGACGAAGGTGATGGTGGAGCACAGGATTTTATTCATACCGAACAATTTATCCTAATTGATAAAAAAAGACAAATAAGAGGTTTTTATGATGGTACTGATAAAGAAGACATTCAAAGAATATTTGAAGATATAACCATTCTAAAAAAAGAATGAATACAATATAATAAATGATATTTATCATATTCTTTATATCAAAAAAAGCTGTACTTTCGCACAGTATTTATAATCAATCTAAATAAAATTGAAGACTACTATAGCAAGTTTGTTAGTTGGAGAGAAAGGAATCATTCAAGATATTTCTTACGATAGTGTACCCTTAAAATTATTAGAGATGGGTTGCTTACCAGGAAAAGAAGTAGAGCTAATTCAAATTGCTCCTATGAAAGACCCTCTATACATAAGAGTAAATGGTAGTCATTTGGCCATTCGCAAAGAAACAGCTGAACTCATCCAAATTGCCAAAAGCGAAAATTTATGCGAAATACTGAAGTCATAAAAGTAGCTTTAATAGGAAATCCCAATACTGGCAAATCATCACTTTTTAATCAGCTTACTGGTTTAAATCAAAAAGTAAGTAATTATCCGGGCGTTACCGTTGAAAAGAAAAGCGGTACTGCTAAATTGAATGATACTACAAATGCTACGATTGTTGATCTGCCCGGAACTTATAGTATTAACCCTACTAGTTTAGATGAAAACATTGTTTTACAATCATTATTGAATCCCGCTAATGAATACCCAGATGTAGTAGTAGTAGTAGCTGATGTTGAGAATTTAAAACGCAATCTGTTTTTATTTTCACAAATTAAAGATTTAGAAATTCCGGCCATTCTGGTTATAAATATGGCCGATCAAATGAAAAAGAAGGGAATTTCTTTAGATATTGAATTACTAAAACAAGAGTTAAATTCTGAAGTTCTATTAGTTAGTGCTCGTAAAAAAATAGGGATTGATAGACTTAAAAATGCGATTGTAAATTATAAAGAAGTAAATATTTCAACCATTGCTGATATTGCTGATAGAATTGATTCTGATTTTTTTAATCGAGTAAAAAGTAGTTTTAATGAAATGTCTTTATATAAAGCATGGCTATTAATTACGCAACATCACAACTTTTCTACAATTGACCAAAAATTACAAAAACGTATTGATACTTATAGAAAGGATACTACAAAATTAAAAAAAATGCAGAATAGAGAAACTATTTTGCGCTATCAATACATCAATGGTATTCTCAAAAAGACGTATAATGTAGATACCGATAAAGCAACCGGTTTGCGTTTTAAGCTTGATAAAATATTGACACATAAAGTTTTTGGTTATGTGATTTTTGCAAGTATATTAATGTTGATTTTTCAATCGATTTTTGATTGGACTAGCATCCCAATGGATTTTATTGACGCTACGTTTGCGCATCTAAGTGAATTGACAAAAGATAAGTTACCTCAAGGAATGTTTACAAACTTATTGGCAGAAGGCATTATACCTGGAATTGGAGGAATCGTAATTTTTGTACCTCAGATAGCGATGTTGTTTTTATTGATATCAATATTAGAAGAGACAGGCTATATGAGTAGGGTTGTTTTTTTAATGGATAGAATCATGCGTCGTTTTGGCATGAGCGGTAAAAGTGTAATACCATTAATCTCGGGTACAGCTTGTGCTATTCCTGCAATTATGGCTGCTAGAAATATCAGTGGATGGAAAGAAAGATTAGTAACTATATTAGTGACTCCTTTTACAACCTGTTCGGCAAGATTACCGGTATATGCAATTATCATTGCATTGGTAATACCAAATCAGAGGTTTTTAGGAGTTTTTAGTTTACAGGGGTTAACCTTGATGGCTTTATATCTTGTAGGATTCACAGCGGCAATGGCTTCGGGTTATTTGTTAAATAAAACATTAAAAGTTAGAGGAAAAAGTTTTTTCGTTATTGAAATGCCAAATTACAAACTCCCTTCGATTAAAAATGTTTTATATACTGTATTAGAAAAAACAAAAGCATTTGTGTTTGGTGCAGGTAAAATAATTTTGGCAATTTCAATTGTATTATGGTTTTTAGCTTCTAATGGACCTTCATCTTTTAAAAATGCTTCTGAAATTGTAAAAAAGGAATATAGCAATCAAGAACTTTCTAGCAGTGAAGTTGATCAGAAAATTGCATCTTATAAATTAGAACACTCTTATATAGGTATTGCCGGTAAAACTATAGAACCTGCTATAAAACCATTGGGTTATGATTGGAAAATAGGGATCGCTTTATTGACTTCATTTGCTGCAAGAGAGGTTTTTGTCGGAACGCTAGCGACAATATATAGTGTTGAAAGTGATAATGATACAACCACCATTAAAGAAAAAATGGCTGCTGAAATAAATCAAGATACGGGTAAAAAGTTATTTAATTTTCCGGTAGGGATGTCATTACTCATTTTTTATGCTTTTGCAATGCAATGTATGAGCACATTGGCAATTGTTAAACGAGAAACCAATAGTTGGAAATGGCCTCTTTTACAATTGTTTGGCATGACAGCTTTGGCTTATTTAGCATCTTTACTTACCTTTACACTGTTAAACTAATTCAGAATGCAAACAATTTTAGTATATATAGTATTATTTTTAGCTTTGGCTTTTTTGATTAAAAAATTCTTCTTTAATCAAAAAACGACTGATTGTAATACTGATTGTGATTGCTAATAATCCTAAACTTGGGATATTTTTAAAATTCAAAAATAGTAAGTCGCACCCTTAGTTATAAACCTGAGTTCGATTTAACCAAAATGCTTATAAATTGATAAATATTTTATCTTTAGCACTCTGTCATTCCGACAGAGCCTGAAAGAGCGACGAGGAATCTCATAGTTATAATTTTGGGAAGAGATTATTTACTTCTCCCGATAGCTATCGGGACGTTCCTCTTTACGCATGCCTCGCAGATAAGAAGGTTCTGAATGACATTTCCATATTAAAAAATAATTAATAATAATTTACACTTATTAATATATCAAACACACATTAATATAAAAAATAGTTGTTTGAAAACTACCGACTAAACTTCTGTATAACAAAAAAGACAGCACATGGCTGTCTTTTCAAAATCTATTTTGTGTATTTGAATTAAATTGTCGCTACAAATCTAGTTAATTTAGATTTTAAGTTCGCAGCTTTATTTTTATGAATGATATTATTTTTTGCTAATTTATCAATCATTGCTGCAACTAAAGGTAATTGCTTTTCTGCATCTTTCTTCTTTTCGGTTGAGCGCAAAACTTTAATAGCATTTCTAGTAGTTTTATGCTGAAATTTATTTCTTAAGCGCTTCGTTTCGTTGCTTCTTATTCTTTTTAATGCCGACTTATGATTTGCCATTTTTATTGCTTTTTATATGTTTATATGTTCATTCGTTAAATCGTTTGCTTCATTCTATATATTTCAACGAATAAACAAATCCACGAATTAACATCCTTTTTTGTAGTCCGTAGGGGAATCGAACCCCTGTTACCAGGATGAAAACCTGGCGTCCTAACCCCTAGACGAACGGACCATACTATCACTTTATCTTCTAAAGCGAGTGCAAAAATAATACATTTTTAAAACTCTGCAAGTACTTTGACAAAAAATTTAGTATGCTTTTGCAAAAAGTACTCTTCTATCTGATTTATTACCTGTAAAAACACACTTACCTTCTTCCATTTTTCCATCTATAGGGATGCATCGTATAGTTGCTTTGGTCGAATCTTTAATTTTATTTTCTGTTTCAATAGTACCATCCCAATGCGCAGAGACAAAACCACCTTTTGAGCTTATTACTTCTTTAAACTCCTCAAAATTATTTACTTCAGTTATATGTTCATTTCTATATTTATCAGCTTTATTAAATAAACTAGTTTGAATTTCGACTAATAATTTTTCAACCACCATAATTAATTCATCTTGATTAACAATTTCTTTTGTCAATGTATCTCGTCTAGCTAGCTCAACCGTTCCGTTTTCTAGATCACGAGGTCCCATACCTATCCGTAAAGGCACTCCTTTTAATTCATACTCGGCAAATTTCCAACCAGGTTTATGTGTATCTCTATTATCAAATTTTACAGAAATGCCTTTTGCTTTTAAATCAGTCATTATTTCTCTTGCTTTTTCAGAAATAGCATCTAATTGTTCATCATTTCTATAAATAGGCACAATCACCACTTGTATTGGCGCTAATTTTGGAGGCAATACCAAACCATTATCATCAGAATGTGTCATTACCAAAGCCCCCATCAATCTTGTAGAAACTCCCCAAGAAGTTGCCCAAACATATTCTTGTTTTCCTTCTTTAGAAGTGAATTTTACATCAAAAGCCTTAGCAAAATTTTGACCTAGAAAATGTGAAGTTCCCGCTTGTAATGCTTTACCATCTTGCATTAAAGCCTCAATAGTATAAGTTTCTAAAGCACCTGCAAAACGTTCACTCTCGGTTTTAGTTCCTTTAATTACCGGCATTGCCATAAAATTTTCTGCAAAATCAGCGTAGACATTTTGCATTTGTTCAGCTTCAACTACGGCCTCTTCTTTTGTAGCATGAGCTGTATGTCCTTCTTGCCATAAAAACTCTGTAGTACGTAAAAATAATCTGGTACGCATCTCCCAACGCACCACATTTGCCCACTGATTTATTAATAATGGTAGATCTCTGTATGACTGCACCCATTTTCTATAAGTATCCCAAATAATGGTTTCAGAAGTTGGTCTTACAATTAGTTCTTCTTCTAGCTTTGCACTTTCATCTACTATTATTCCACTACCATCTTCAGCATTTTTTAGCCTATAATGTGTTACTACGGCACATTCTTTGGCAAATCCATCAACATGGCTAGCTTCTTTACTAAAATAAGACTTAGGAATAAATAAAGGGAAATAGGCATTTTCATGACCTGTTTCCTTAAACATTCTATCTAATTCAGCTTGCATTTTTTCCCAAATTGCAAATCCGTAAGGTTTGATAACCATACATCCTCTTACTCCAGAATTTTCAGCCAGATCAGCTTTTACTACCAATTCATTATACCATTTGGAATAATCTTCACTTCTTTTCGTTAAATTTTTACTCATATATTTACTTTTGGCATAAATATTGTGATATTGTTAACACAATTATTTATTAGTGCAAAACTAATTATATTTTGTAATTTAATACAATTAAAAGTTACTCAAGATGAAAATAAAAAAATATATTAACAGCAAAACCACTTATCTATCTTTAATAGGATTGATATTATTGGGCTTAACTTCGTGTGGTACATATCAAAATACCGCAAACGACGATGGGATATATTCTTCTAACGAACCCAGAAAAGAAGAAGTTGCAGTTGTAGAAGCTAAATCAAATTCTTATAATGGGTATTTTAAAAGAGTAGCTGAAAAATATGATACTATAACTGAAGGTGATGTGTTTACTGATATTGATTCATATGGTTATGGAGAAGAAGAAGAAGTATATACTGATGATAATGATTATGTAGAAGGAAATTCACCTTGGGAGTATACAGATAATATTACAATAAGCATTAATTCTGGTTTCGGATATGGTGGTTATTACGGATCATATTTCGGATTTGGATATCCATTCTATAATTCATACTACGGATATGGCGGATATTATAGTCCTTATTATTATGGCGGTTATTATTCACCTTATTATGGATATGGTGGATACTATAACCCTTATTATTATGGCTATGGATATCATAGACCTTATTATGGGTATAACAGCTATTACAACAATTATAATTATGGAAGAGGATATGCTTATAACACAGGTAGATTAGGTAACAGAAGTACCTTTAGCAGACGCTCATCAACAGTTAATAGAAATACTGTTAATAGAAGAAGTTCAACCGCATCAAGAAGAACGACTGGTGTTAATCGTAGTACTGTAAACAGACGTAGTAGTACTACAAGAAGAAGTGTTGGAACAAACTCTCGTTCACCACAGGTAAGAAGAAGTTCTGGAAATACTGCTCCTCGTTCTAGCGGAATCAGAAGAGGTTCAAGTAGTTCAACATCACGCTCTAGCGGAGTTAGAAGAAGTTCAGGAAGATCACATGTTTCAAATTATGGTACTCCTAGAACAACAACGTCAAGGGCTACAAATTCTAATGTAAGAAGAACAACAAGACCACAAACAGCAAGAAGAGTTAGTTATTCTAACCCTAATAGAAGAACAGCAACAAATAATAACAATTCTAATAGAAGAGTCAATTCTTCAAGTAGAAGAAGTGCTCCAAGAACCTCAACCAGAAGTTCGAATAGTAGCAATAATCGTTCTTCTACAAGAAGTTCTAGTAGCCGAAGTTCTAATCGATCTTCAACATCTAGAAGTTCTTCTTCAAGATCATCATCTTCCTCACCTTCAAGAAGTAGTAGTTCAAGAAGACGTTAAAAAAAATATAAACAAATGAAAAAAATTCTATTTTTAATAGGAGGATTGTTATCCTCTTTAGCAATCAACGCCCAAGTTTTAGGTTATGGAGATGCTGCAATATTATTTTCTGGCGAAGAAAATAATGGTACAGCTAGATTTAATGCTATGAGTGGCGCTTTTGGCGCTCTAGGTGGTGATCTATCAGCAGGTGATATCAATCCCGCAGGTCTAGCCATTTTTAATAATACAGAAGCTAGTATAACTTTCGGATTGCGGGATACAGATATTATAACATCTTTTGCCGATAACAGTATTGGAAATAACAATGATTATTTAAATTTAACTCAAGCAGGTGGTGTTATGGTTTTTGACAATAGTCATAATTCAAATTGGTCAAAAATTGCTTTGGGTTTTAACTATTCTCTTGCCAGAGATTATGAAAGTAATTGGTTAGCCAGAGGGAATAGTGAATTTGCACCAAATACAGATATTCATGACCCTGATATCGTATATGGTGTTGCTGAAGAACAAATATTTGAAAATTTTACGGATGGTCGAAATGATAAATTTGTATTTTCAATTGCCGCACAACGTAGCGAGAATTTATATTTAGGAGCTTCTATAAATACTTTTAATTTTGAATATTCTCAATTTACAATTGCTGATGAGTTGAATAACGATGGCAATGGAAATACTCTTGATGTCCGTGCTGAACAAGAGTTAAAAACAATTGGTAATGGTGTCTCATTTAGTGTTGGTGCTATCATTAAACCTTCTCAAGAGACAAGATTAGGTTTAACGTTTCAATCACCTACTTGGTACAACCTATCTGAAGAACGTACTATATATGACCATGAATTAATTTTTAACGAAGAAGACAGCGAATTTGTTA
>Ga0209633_10004290_pt1 | contig 12844 bp, 15 predicted proteins | sample Cruoilmetagenom1_FD_187290 | JGI IMG/M metagenome (GOLD analysis project Ga0209633, IMG submission 187290) | Oil polluted marine microbial communities from Coal Oil Point, Santa Barbara, California, USA - Sample 1 (SPAdes) (version 2) | ecosystem: Environmental > Aquatic > Marine > Oil seeps ... | reverse complement strand
ATAGTTACAATCACTTCTTTTTGGATTCAGAAGTGCTATTGATTTGGGTAATTCTGCTCCAGGTGTATGGTGATCACAAATAATAAAATCGATATTTTTCTCATTGGCATAAGCAATTTTATCCAATGCCTTAGTACCACAATCAAGCGCTATGACTAATGTAAAATCGTTGTCGTCTGCAAAGTCAATTCCTTTAAAGGAAATGCCATAACCTTCGTTATCACGATCCGGGACATAGGTAGCAATAGTATCCTGCTTCGTTTTTAAATATTTAGAAACCAAGGCTACTGCCGTGGTGCCATCTACATCGTAGTCACCATAAACTAAGATATTTTCTCCTTCATGAAGTGCTTTTTCAATCCGTTTTACAGCGACATCCATATCTTTCATTAAAAATGGATCGTATAAATTATCTAAACTCGGACGAAAAAAAGCTTTGGCTTCTTCATAAGTTTCAATGCCACGTTGCACCAATAATTTGGCATTAGTCATATCAATATTTAAGGATTTTGCTAAAATCGCCACTTTCTTGGGATTCGGGTTCGGTTTTAAGATCCAACGCATAAGGTTTTAAATTTCTTTGCAGTTTTTATAAATTTCTATGTAAAAGTACGAAATTATGCATATTTAATGTAATCAATATTACACTAAACCACAGGATTTTGTAAATTTGTTCCTTCATTCATTAAAAATTAAATCATGAAAAAATTCCTTCTTATTTTAAGTATTATCACTTTAACAATTTCTTGTGCAGATGCCTCTAAAAAAACAGACAAAACTGCTTCTGAAAATGAAACTACCACAGAAAATTCAACAGAAAAACCTCTGATAGCATTGGCTGATTTTGACAGTAAAGCAGGTAAATGGGTCAACAAAGAAGTTCAAGTAAAAGGAATCGTAGATCATGTTTGTAAACATGGTGGAAAAAAACTTTTGTTAGTAAATGATCTTGGTGATGTTCATGTGGAAAGCGAAGAACGTTTTGATGATGCAATGATCGGTAGTGAAATAACATTAACTGGCGTTGTAACTGAGTTTAGAGTAGACGAATCCTATTGTTTACAAGAAGAAGAAAATCATCAACAAAATCATAAAGATGGTACCGATAGTGATGACATGTATGCTAAAAAAATGGAACAAGTTCAATTCTTTAGAGATTCGATGAAAGCTACGGGAAAAGACCATATTTCTTATTATTCCTTAGACTATGTAGCACATCAGGTTGATAAAGCTACAGAAGCAACTGTAGAATAAATAGCTATTTAAAATCAAAGCTAGTCAAAATACTTATACATAAGGGTTTTGACTAGCTTTTAACTTACTGCTTATGAAAACACTGCGTAAATGGAGTCGAATTTTACATCGTGATATTGGTTATTTTTTTATCGGAACAACCTTAATCTATGCTATTTCAGGGATTGCTCTGAATCACATGAATGATTGGAACCCAAATTACACCGTTGAGGTTGATGAATTCCAAACTGATATATCCTTAGTAAAAAATGATCAAATTAAAAACAACATCAAATTAGTCTTGGCAGAAGTTGCCCCAAAAGCAACCTACAAAAAGCACTATTATCCGCAAAACAATCTGATTAAAATATTCTTAAAAGGTGGTTCTTCAGTCGTGGTGAATACTAACTCAGGTAATGGTCGTGCCGAATTTCTTAAAAAACGTGTTGTTTTTTATCAATCAAATTTTCTACACTACAATCCACATAAATGGTGGATGTGGTTTTCTGATGCATTTGCTGGTGCTTTAATCTTATTTGCCGTTACCTCATTTTTTATGGTAAAAGGCAAAAAAGGAATGCGAGGTCGTGGCGGAATTTATACCGCATTCGGTTTTCTTGTACCCTTATTGTTTTTGTGGTATTTGTTGTAGGTTGCCTTGGAGAAAAGCAAGATAGTACATTTCAACAGTTTTTATCTCAGAAACGCCATACATCTATCATAAAACTCCTTTGTGTTTTCAGCATGTAACCAATGACCTGCATTTGCAATTTCCTTAATTTGTACTATTGGAAAATGGGCTTCAATTAACGGAATATCTGACTCTAAAATATAATCTGAATGTTGTCCTTTTAAAAAGAGTGTATCTCCATCATATTGAGTAAAAGGTGGTAAAGATTCATTGATTAAATGGTAATTAGCAACTAAGGCAGATAAATTAAATCGATAAGCAAAAACAGCTGGTTTTATTCTATATACATTTTTTAAAAGAAACTGTCGAATTGCCTTATTATCAATAAATTCTGTAAAGACTTGTTCAATAGATTCTCTTGTTTTTTGCTTTGAAAAATCAACGGCTTCTAATGCCTTAAGTATAATTTGATGCCTATTTGGATAAGCTCTTGGTGCAATATCGGCAACAATTAGTTTTTCAATCAACTCGGGATGATGCACCGCCAAATACATGGCTATTTTTCCACCCATGGAATGTCCAAGTATTGAAATTTGCTCTAAATGATAATGTTCACAATAATTTAGAACATCCTCACACATCAATTCATAATCCATCTCTTCATCATGAAAACTACGACCGTGGTTTCTTAGATCAATAAGATGTACTTCAAAAAACTCAGAAAACTTACGTCCTAAACTAATCCAGTTATCTCCTGAGCCCAAAAAACCGTGTAGAATAAGTAGTGGTTCTCCTTGCCCTAAAATTTTTGAATGTAGGATGTTTTGCATTTGGCTAAGGTCGTGGTTTTAATTGAAAAACTTTGACAAAGTTTAGAACTTTGTCAAAGTTAATTTAATCAGAATCCTTAACTTTGTTTCCACAAAATCAATAACTATGTACAGATCCATTAAAGAACATTTACAAAAAGAATTAAAAGAGTTAACCGAAGCTGGTTTATATAAAAAAGAACGTGTCATCACCAGCAGTCAAGATGCTGTTATAAAAATAAACACAGGAGAAGAAGTGATTAATTTTTGTGCAAATAACTACTTAGGTTTATCTAATAACCCTGAAGTAATTCAAGCGGCAAAAGACACAATGGACACACATGGTTACGGGATGTCATCGGTACGCTTTATATGTGGCACGCAAGACATTCACAAAGAATTAGAAGCCAAGATTGCTGAATTTTATCATACCGAAGACACCATACTTTATGCAGCTGCTTTTGATGCCAACGGAGGTGTTTTTGAACCGCTATTAAGTGCTGAAGATGCGATAATCTCAGATAGTTTAAATCACGCCTCCATTATTGATGGCGTACGACTTTGTAAAGCCGCCCGTTATCGCTATGCCAATAATGATATGGCCGATTTAGAAGCGCAACTCATTAAAGCAAACGAAACAGCACATCGCTTTAAAATTATTGTTACTGATGGTGTTTTCTCTATGGATGGTGTTGTAGCACAACTAGATAAAATCTGTGATTTAGCCGACAAATATGATGCTTTGGTTATGGTTGATGAATGTCACGCAGCTGGATTTATAGGAAAAACGGGTCGTGGAACGATCGAACTTAAAGACGTTTTAGGTCGTGTAGATATCATCACAGGAACGCTAGGAAAAGCACTTGGCGGTGCAATGGGCGGCTATACCACGGGTCGTAAAGAAATTGTGGAGATTTTACGTCAACGTTCACGTCCCTACTTATTCTCTAACTCTTTAGCTCCTGCTATTGTGGGTGCTTCGTTAAAAGTCTATGAGATGTTATCAAAAGACACCTCTTTACGAGATACATTAGAAAATAATACAAATTACTTTAAAAAAGGAATGGAAGCTGCCGGATTTGACATCGTTAAAGGTGATTCAGCAATCGTACCTGTGATGTTATATGATGCGAAGTTATCACAAGTAATGGCAGATAAATTATTAGCGGAAGGCATTTATGTAATCGGATTCTATTTTCCTGTAGTGCCCAAAGAAAAAGCACGAATTCGTGTACAACTATCAGCAGCACATACTCAAGAACATTTGGATAAAGCGATTGCAGCTTTTATTAAGGTTGGGAAAGAATTGAAAGTTATATAGTTTCTTAAAAAAGCCACGAATGCACGAATAAATTATTCATGTGTTTATATTTTATTTTAAGTGGTAACACGTGGTGTTCGCCAATAGAATAGACATTCTCTTGTGCGTCAAGATTGGATATACTCGTTTCATGTGTTCAGACTTTTTTTTGACAAAGATAATTCTAATCAACACCTATTACAAACCCAGTAGATTTTAAAAACCTACTAGGTTTTTTATATCTTTGTAGTATGCAATCACAAGAACAACATGAGATTTACGAAAAAGCTCGAAAACGGATCCGTCAAAAAAGACGTTTGTTTTGGCATTTTGTGGTTTTTTTAGTAGGTTCTGTTTTTCTAATTATTTTAAATGGAATCCTTAAAGTTGGTGAAGAGCAATATGGCAACTGGTTTGTATGGGCAATATTAGTCTGGTTATTTTTTTGGATATTACATCTAGGAAATGTCTATATTTTTGACCGCTATTTTGATAAAGATTGGGAACGTCGCGAGACTGAAAAACTAGTCAACAAACACAATATCAAAGTAGATAAACTAGAAAAAAAATTAATCAACGATGGTGTAATTTCACCTGATCCTGAAAAAAAAAGCCTCGACAATTGATTACTATAATAGCCGCTATCTCTGAAAACAATGCCTTAGGAAAAGACAATAAATTGTTATGGCATTTACCCGATGATTTTAAACGATTTAAAAAAGTCACCACAGGTCATAATGTAATCATGGGGAGAAAAACTTTTCAGTCTTTGGGTAACAAAGCTTTACCCAAACGCACCAATATTATTATTACGCGTCAGAAAAGTTATGATGCCAGTTGTATTATACTAGCTGACTCCTTGAGAAAAGCATTACGAATTGCACAAAACGACAAAAACCCCTATATTCTTGGAGGTGGAAGCATTTATAAAGAAGCTATAAAGCTTGCTGACAGATTAGACTTAACGATCGTTCATCATAGCTTTGAGGCCGATACATTTTTCCCCGAAATAGATCCGAATATTTGGAAAGAAGTAAGTCGTGAATTCCATCCAAAAGACGACAAACATAAATATGATTTTAGTTTTGTGATGTATAAGCGTGTTGGAATACGATAATTTATTGTTGCAATTGCCATTTCCACGCATCACCCAAAGCCTCTTCTAAAGTTTTTTCTGATTGCCAACCCAATTCGGTATTCGCTAAAGTAGTATCGGCATAAGCTTCGGTAATATCACCAGCACGACGCGGTACGATTTTATAATTCAGCTTTTGTTCGGTAGCCTTTTCAAATGCCTTTATGACATCTAAAACTGAGCTACCTTTTCCTGTTCCGATATTAAAGAATTCTAAAGCTGTTTTGTTATTACTATCGATAAGGCGTTTTAATGCAACAATATGTGCTTTTGCCAAATCAACCACATGAATATAATCACGAATAGCAGTACCATCTTGTGTTGGATAATCATCTCCGAAAACGGATAATTGCTCCCGAATTCCAGCGGCTGTTTGGGTAACATAGGGAATCAAATTTTGAGGGACACCAATCGGCAACTCTCCAATTTTTGCAGAAGGATGCGCTCCTATCGGGTTAAAATAACGTAAAGCAATGGCATTCAATTTATGTACTTTCGTGGTATCATTCAATATATCTTCGGCTATTTTTTTGGTATTTCCATAGGGTGACTCTGCTGGTTTTATCGATGCATTTTCGGTAATAGGCATCTCGTCTGCTTGACCATAAACCGTACAAGACGAACTGAAAATAAAATGATCTTGATTCGTAGCCAACATCGCTTCTAAAACATTCAATAAAGACCCTAAGTTATTGTTGTAATACAAGAGTGGTTTTTCTACACTTTCGCCAACCGCTTTTGATGCCGCAAAATGAATGACCCCATCAATTTTATTTGTTTTAAAAAAAGAAGTAACCTTCGGCTTATCTAATAAATCGAATTCTTCGAATTGAGGTTTTATCCCAGTTATCGAAGTTATCTGCTCTAAAACTTCTATCTTAGAATTGGATAAATTATCAATGATAACCACTTCGTAGCCTTCATTTTGTAGTTCAACAACCGTATGTGAACCTATAAATCCTAATCCTCCTGTTACTAGTACCTTCATATTATACTTTATCAATAAATTCTAAAATGGTGTTCGTTATGTAGCTGAGTTGTTCCTCATCTAACTCCGTATGCATGGGCAACGAAATTACTGTTTTACATAATTCTTTGGAAACTTCTAATTGACTTGAGTCAAACTTGAAATGTTTGTAAGCTTCTTGTTCGTGCAATGGAACTGGATAATATATAGCATTTGGAATCTCATTTTCTTTTAAATACTCATGGATTGCATCGCGATTGACATCTTTTAAAACCAAGGTATATTGATGAAAAACATGCGAAGAAAATGAGCTCATTTTTGGAGTACTAATCTTATCACTATCCGCGAATGCTTGATCATAAAAATCAGCTGCATCTTGTCGTGCTTTTGCATAGGAATCTAACAAAGGTAATTTGATTCTCAACACCGCTGCTTGCAAGGTATCTAATCTCGAATTTACTCCCAATCGATCATAATAATAGCGTTTAGACATGCCGTGATTCACAATACTTCGTAACTTTTTTGCTAGTTTATCGTCATTCGTGAAAAGTGCTCCACCATCTCCATAAGCCCCTAAATTTTTAGAGGGAAAAAAGGATGTGGTTCCAACAATTCCCATTGTTCCCGCTTTTTTACTCACGCCATTTTTAAACCTATAATCGGCTCCGATAGCTTGTGCGGTATCCTCAATTACATGTAAATTATGTTCTTTCGCTAGCTCTAAAATAGCCTCCATATTAGCACATTGCCCAAATAAATGAACTGGTACAATGGCTTTTGTTTTTGGTGTAATGGCTTTTTTTAATGCCTCGATATTCATGTTAAACGTATCGGGATATACATCGACCAACACAGGTTTTAATCCTAAAAGAGCCATTACCTCAACGGTTGCTGCAAAAGTAAAATCGACCGTAATCACCTCATCGCCAGCTTGTAATCCCAATCCCATCATGGCAATTTGCAATGCATCGGTTCCGTTTCCACATGGAATTACATGCTTTACCTCTAAATAATTTTCTAGGTCGCCTTGAAAAGCTTTGACTTCATCTCCATTAATAAACTGTGCAGAAGTAAGCACTTTATTTAGTTTGGCATCAATTTGGGATTGTATATTTTGGTATTGCCCTTGCAGGTCAACCATTTGAATTTTTTTCAATAGAATATCAGCTTAGAATCCGAAACAAAGATAAAAATATTTAGTTTGTATCTTTACAATCTCAAAAACTATAAAATGCACAACGACACGAACAAATTAACTTCTGAAGATTATTATACTAATGATCAAGGTTATCGTGTATTTACTGAAAAGTATCTATTAAAAAGAGGTTATTGTTGTACCAATGGATGCAAGCATTGTCCCTATGGATTTGATAAGAAAAAGCCCCCTTTTATCCCCCAAAAGGGGAATTTACTCAAATGAGAATAAAACGATATATACAAATAATTTAAAATTAAATCGAAATATTATGTTTAAAAAAATCATTTTAATCGCACTCATTTTACAAGTTTCAGCTTGTAACGAATTACAACAAGTTTTAGAAGATGCTGCAGGTAGTACAGGTTTGTCAACTATACAAATTGCCAATGGACTCAAAGAAGCTTTAGACAATGGTGTAGAAAATCAAGTAACAACCTTAGGAGTAGCAGATGGCTTTTTCAAAAACGAATTGGTCAAAATCTTACTTCCAGAAGAATTGCAAAAAGTGGATACTGCTTTACGTAAAATTGGGCTATCTAGTTTGGCTGATGAAGGTTTAAAAGTTTTAAACCGTGCTGCTGAAGATGCGGTTGGTGAAGCAATTCCAATTTTTAAAGATGCTATTGTCAACATGACTTTTGCTGACGCTAAAAATATTTTGATGGGAAATCAAGATGCTGCGACTCAATATTTACAAAATGCTACTTCGGTTTCTTTACGCGAAAAATTTAGTCCGATTATTCAAAATTCGTTTCAAAAAGTTGGTGCTGATCAAGTATGGACGAACTTAATCAATCGCTATAACAACATCCCATTTGTGAATAAAGTAAATCCTAATTTAACAGCATATACTACCGACGAAGCCATGAAAGGAGTCTTTAAAATGGTTGCTGTCGAAGAAGTAAAAATTAGAACGGATATTAAAAGTCGTACTTCTGATTTGTTGAAAAAGGTTTTTGCTTTACAGGATAAATAGAAATTTTTCACCGCTAAGACACAAAGGCGCTAAGATTTTAAAATATTTCTCTGCGCCTTCGTGTCTTTGCGGTTAGACTAACCATAAACTTCAAGTTTTTCATGGATTTGTTTAAAGTGATCAAAAGCTTTAATCAATCGAGAACCGTACCAAGAAAAATATTGTCCATCTACATAAATGGTCAATACTTTTTTATTGCTACGTAATACTTCATAAACTTCATCATCGGTAAAATCGTGTGGTTCACTACTAAATAACAATAACTCCGGATCTGCTAGAATACGCATTCGCTTAATCTTTATCTCTGGATAACGTTCTTTGTTTGCATAGGCATTTTCAAACCGACAAATGCGTAACATATCGTCTATAAAAGTTTTGCTACCAGCAACCATCCATGGCTTTGCCCAAATAAAATAAGCCACTTTTTTAATGCGCGTATTTTTAATGGAATCTTGAAATTCCTTCAATCTAAAGTTGATCTTATCGATGATATGCTCTGATTGAGTGCGTCTTTCGAAAAGCAAGCCTAATTCTTTAATTAGGTCTAAGGCATCAGCTAACGAATTAACATCTGATACATAAACAGGCGCAATTTTTTCTAATTCAGCGACCATCTCAGGTGTATTTTCCTCTTTACTACATAAAATAAAGTCTGGTTTTAAGTCTTTAATTATATCAAATTTTACCTTTTTGGTGCCGCCAACCAAAACTTTGGTCGATTTATAGTGTACAGGATGCACACAATATTTTGTGACGCCAACAATTTGACGTTCTAAACCCATGTCGTGTAACAACTCAGTTAAGGATGGCACTAACGAAATGATTCGTTGTGGTGTTTTAGGTAAATCTAATTTTCTATTTAGGGAATCTGTGTATATCATATTTTAACCACAAAGTGCGCTAAGATTTACGCAATGAGCGCTAAGATTTTTTTCATTTGTTGTTGTATTTCTAAGGCTTTTTCTCTAGCTTTTTGAGCGAAATCTAGCCCATTACTTGCATAAATGATTCCTCGTGAAGAGTTAATGAGTAAACCAATGTCCTTGTTTAAGCCATTTTTACAAACTGCTTCTAAATCACCACCTTGTGCGCCAACTCCTGGCACTAGCAAAAAGTGATTGGGTACAATTTTTCGTATTTCCTTGAAATATTCTGGTTTGGTAGCTCCTACTACGTACATTAACTGTTCGGAACCTTTCCATGTCAATGATTTTTCTAAAACTTGCTTATAAACTTGGAATTTATCCGTCTGTAAACCTTGAAAATCTAATCCACCTTTATTAGAAGTTAAAGCTAATAGGATGGTAAATTTATCTACAAAAGCTAAAAAAGGTTCTACGGAATCTTGCCCCATATAAGGAGCAACGGTTAATGCATCAAAACTTAAATTCTCAAAAAAAGCCTTTGCATAACGGGTAGATGTATTGCCAATATCACCACGTTTGGCATCGGCAATGGTAAATATCTCAGGATAGTTTTCGTTAAGATAATTTATCGTTTTTTCTAAAGATTTCCATCCGTCTAAACCATAGGCTTCATAAAACGCCGTATTGGGTTTATAAGCAACTGCCAAGTCATGCGTGGCATCAATAATTTGCTTGTTAAACTCAAAAATAGGATCAGCCGTCTCTAACAAATGAGCTGGGATTTTCTCCAAATCCACATCCAAACCAATACATAAAAAAGAGTTTTTTTTTCGTATTTGTGCTATAAGTGCCTTTTTTGTCATCGAATGCAAAAATAAGCATTTAAATCTTGCGTTAGTACTGTATCCGTATCTTTATGCAAACCAAATTATGAGAAAAATAGTTAAAATATCTTTCCCCTTTCTAATGGCCGTGATAGTTCTAGGATTTGTCTTATATAAGTGGCAAGATTCTAGACCTGCTTTGAACGAGCAATTGGCCCTTGTGATCCCTAAAAAGAATACGAAGCCTTTAAACGAAATTATTTCTAAAGGAACTAAAATAAGCATTCTCATTGACAAGAGTGATTATCAATTACAGGTCTATGCCGCTGATACATTAGTCAAAACCTATCCTGTTGTTTTGGGTGGCAATCCTACGGATGATAAATTACGAGAAGGTGATCAGTGCACGCCAGAAGGTACATTTAAAATAGTGAGTAAATATCCTCATAAAAGTTGGTCAAAATTTATTTGGATTAACTACCCAACAGCTGATTCTTGGCGTAAACACAAACAAGCTAAAGCGGATGGTCTTATCCCAAAATCTGCCAAAATTGGAGGTGAAATCGGAATTCATGGTGTCCCAAAAGGAACAGACGCTATGATTAAAACGGGTGTAAACTGGACTTTGGGTTGTATTTCTTTAACGAATAAAGATGTCAATGAGATTTATCCTTTTATTGATAAAAAAACGCTGATTAAGATTCGGAAGTAAGGTGTTTTAGAATCTTTGGTTTAATTCTCTAAACATTTGGATTGTATCAATATGTCTGACATTAAATTGATTACAGACATCTGGTATTTTTATTCTATTTTTTCTTTCAGGCTGACTTTTTTCATAAGTAACAATAGTCCAATTATTGCTCATTGCAAAAGCAATTAACCATGGGTCTGCAAGGTCAGTTTCAAGAAACTCCTGGATTGCATTTGGTGTGAAATGATGAGACATTGAATTAGTCCAACTCACAATCGCAATATAATTTTGGAGAACATTATCTGTATTTATAAAAAAATTATTAGGTAAATTAGAATCACACCACAATTTAAGTTCATCTTCGTGAGAAGAATTGTCATAAATCTCTTTTTTTACTTTATCAATACTTATTATCGTACCATGTTGAGATAAATCATTGACTTTTAACCAAAAACTTTGCACAACATCAAGAGGATAAATTGAACGATGAGCTTGTATAAAGAAGTTTGAATCTACTATATATTTCATACCTGATATAGATATTCATTGATAAACTTTTCGTACGTGTTTCCCTTTAAACTTGTTAATTTATATGCATCTCTATATAAAAGATTGTTTTCATTCACTGCATTATTCACATAACTAGCAAATCTTAAACTAATTCTCTTTCTAGCTGTTGCATAAAAATTTCCACCAGAACTTTGGTTTTCCTTTTTGTTTTTAAACTCAGTAATATAATTATTGTAAAACTCAAAAAAAGAAGGTTTAGATATTAAACCTAGATCTAATGCTCTTCTCGCAGTTACAATTGGACTAACTTTAAAAACTCTACTCAAATATTTAATGTTTTGACTTTTATTCCATTTTTCTCTAAAAAATATTTCAGGCACTAAAAATTCTGCTGCAACTTTATCACATAATAATTCCGTTGGGTCATCAGCGGGAAGCATTTGTTTATTGTCAAAACCAGCACTCTCGCCTAACCATATATGAGCAATTTCGTGTATTAAAGTAAACATTTGAGCAGCTTTTGCATCTGCGGAATTTATAAATAGAAAAGGTGCTTTGTTATTTACTATAACAAAACCTCTACATTCATCAACTAAAATATTTCTTCTAGTGTTGTTCCCAACAATTCCATTAAAATTGATAATTATTCCGATTTCCTCAATTTGTAATGTCAGATAATCCAGAGCCTGTTCCCAAGTACTAAGTTTACTTGCCCAATTAACAGGCAGTTTTAAGGTGTTCCTAATATCATTGGCAATCTCTTTATAATCAGAGCTATTATTATGTTTTCCAACAAAATCTAAATCAGGATAATTACTTTCTTGTAAGTAGTTTGTTAACCAATTTTGTCTGTCTTTAATTATTTGAATAGTATGATAAACATTTAAAGAAACTTTATCTCTAGGTGCTGTTCCAGTTCTGAAAAATGGTATTGGAATTTCTTCTTTTGGTGGCTCATTCATAAACATATAGCCAAAAGGAACATGAACTTTATGAGTAAAGTTTTCTAATTGTTTTATAGTAGGTTTTTTATTTCCTTTAATCCAATCTAAAACATCAGGATTAACCGCATAAAACTCTTCTAGACTATTACCTGCTCGAGTAATTGCCCAGTTTATAATGTCAGCATTTATATTTTCAATCCTTATTGCCATTAGGCAAATATAACTTATTATTTATTACTTACTATTTTTATATTTTTTATCGATTGTTCTCCGAATCACCAATAAATTGTTTAGGCAAACAAGTTATTCTCCATTTATTTATCCGCAAGTTACCAAATAATCCATAAAATATTATATCCCACTAATTCTTTCCCCTTTTCATAATTTCCTCTTACTTTTGCAACATACTTTAAAACCACAATTATGCGTACCAAAATAGTAGCCGGAAACTGGAAAATGAATTTAGATGTTGAGGCATCCAAAAAATTAGCCATGGATATTTCACATGACATCCAAAACCTTGAAACCAATAATACGCGAATCATTATTGCGCCAACTGCAACCAACTTATATCCTGTTTTTCATCAAGTAGGCATGGATACGCGTATAGAACTTGCTGCACAAAACATGCACCAAGCTAAAAATGGTGCTTTCACGGGTGAAATATCAGCTGAAATGATTCAAAGTATTGGGATCAATAATGTAATTTTAGGGCATTCTGAACGTCGTACGTATTTTAATGAGACAGATACTGCCTTAG
>Ga0209633_10004289_pt1 | contig 12845 bp, 11 predicted proteins | sample Cruoilmetagenom1_FD_187290 | JGI IMG/M metagenome (GOLD analysis project Ga0209633, IMG submission 187290) | Oil polluted marine microbial communities from Coal Oil Point, Santa Barbara, California, USA - Sample 1 (SPAdes) (version 2) | ecosystem: Environmental > Aquatic > Marine > Oil seeps ... | reverse complement strand
GTTAAAAATCCAGAATACTACCACAAAATGGTACATACAATTATGGCTCATCACAAACAAACAGAACATTTAGTGATTAAAAAAATATAATTACCCGCATTATTTACCACAAACATTCCGTTGTAGAAACATTACGACGCAATGTTGTTGTAGAGACGTTGCGGTGCAACGTCTCTACGGGGGTAAAATTTATATTTTTGTAACGATAGAAATCAAATATTTTTCTGTCTAAAAAATTAGATTTATAAACAAAAAATTGCATTTACTAATTAAATCTACTCTTTTTTTATAATCAAAGGAACAATTTTTGCATAACTTATCAAAATTCCTTATTTTTGAAAAAATAGAAAATCCAAAAAAACATACATCATGAGCGAAGAAATAAATTTTATATATGATGCTACCGAAGAATCTATGCAAAAAAGCTTAGCACACTTAGAAAAAGAACTCAAAGGTATTAGAGCCGGAAAAGCTTCACCAAATATGTTATCAGGCGTTATGGTCGATTATTATGGTAATCCTACGCCCTTGTCTCAAGTTGCAAATGTTGGCGTAAGAGATGCACGCACAGTTACCATTCAGCCTTGGGAAAAAAAGATGCTTTCTCATATTGAACGTGCCATTATCAACTCAAATCTTGGTTTTGCCCCAAACAACAATGGCGAAATGGTCATCATTAATATTCCGCCGCTTACTGAAGAACGAAGAAAAAATCTGGTTAAACAAGCAAAAGATGAAGCAGAAATAGCCAGGGTAAGCATTAGAAACATTCGAAAAGATGCCAATAATGATATTAAAAAATTAGAAAAAGATAAAGAAATATCTGAAGATGAATCCAAAGATGCTCACGAAGAAATTCAAAAAATGACCGATAACTTCATCAAAGAAATAGAAAAACATTTAGAAAAAAAAGAAAAAGATATTATGACGGTTTAACACCAAATGATAAAATTTTTCTTAAAAATATAAAAAACATTCAATATAAAAACATGGCAAAAGATACAGACAAAAAAGCACAAGCGCAAAAAGACGCCAAACTCAAAGCACTTAAACTAACACTTGACAAATTAGATAAAACCTACGGAAAAGGCACCGTTATGAAAATGGGCGATGCGCCAGTCGTAGAAGTAGATGTCATACCCTCCGGATCTTTGGGTTTAGACATCGCCTTAGGCGTTGGAGGATATCCACGCGGACGTGTAGTAGAAATATTCGGTCCTGAATCCTCTGGTAAAACAACCTTGGCAATACATGCCATTGCAGAAGCGCAAAAAAAAGGCGGTATCGTTGCCTTTGTAGATGCCGAACATGCTTTTGACCGATATTACGCACAAAATTTGGGTGTTGATGTAGAAAACCTCATCATTTCGCAACCCGATTATGGCGAACAAGCATTGGAAATTGTCGATAATTTAATTCGCTCAGGTGCTATCGACGTAATTGTAGTAGATTCAGTAGCCGCACTAACACCCAAAAGTGAAATTGAAGGTGAAATGGGCGATTCAAAAATGGGCTTACATGCCCGCTTGATGTCGCAAGCATTGCGTAAACTTACAGCTTCAATATCCAAAACAAATTCAACCGTTATTTTTATCAATCAATTACGCGAAAAAATTGGCGTAATGTTTGGAAATCCCGAAACTACAACTGGTGGAAATGCATTAAAATTTTATGCTTCTATTCGTTTGGATATTCGTAAATCCACCGCTATTAAAGATTCACAAGGTCAATTATTGGGTAATAAAACCCGTGTAAAAGTGGTCAAAAACAAAGTTGCACCGCCTTTTAGAATTGCAGAATTTGATATTATGTACGGAAAAGGCATATCTAAAGTTGGCGAAATTTTAGACAAAGCCGTAGAATTAGACATCGTTGCCAAAAGCGGTTCGTGGTTTAGCTATCAAGACACCAAATTAGGTCAAGGACGCGATGCTGTAAAAAATCTTATTGCCGACAATCCAGAATTAATGGACGAATTGGAAGATAAAATTTATAAAGCTTTGGAACTCAATTAAGAAAAGTAACATTTATTTAAACTCGTAATATTAGGTTAATTAATATTATGAAAATATATTTCTAACACAGACGTCCTATTTGGACGTCTATGTGTGATACGTATTAAATTCGTAATAAAAAACACTCGACAAAATGCAATTACACCAAGTTAAACAATTGGGCGAAAATATTCTTAACTTATTTTACCCAGAAGTTTGTTTGGCTTGTAATGGTTTGTTGCATCCGCAAGAAAAACTTATTTGCCATCACTGTTTATCCGAATTTCCTTTTACACATTACCATTTAGACCATCAAAACGCTATTTTTGAAAGACTATCTGCCATTGTAAAAATTGAAGCGGCGAGCGCACTATTACTCTTCAACGAATCCGATATAATTAAAGAGCTTATACATCAACTCAAATATCAAAACAAACAAGAAATAGGTCGTTTTTTAGCCCAATTAACAGCAGAACATTTGAAAAATGATGCTATTCTTTCGCAAATAGATTATATCGTTCCAGTGCCTTTGCACCCAAAAAAATTTAAAAAACGCGGTTATAACCAAATGAGTCTTTTTGGACAGGATTTAGCCCAAAAATTTAAGATTCATTACGATGAAAAAATACTGATAAAAACCAAAAATACAAGTTCACAAACTAAAAAAAATGCGGCTGAAAGACGTCAAAATGTAGCAAATACATTTGACATCAAAAATCCCGAAAACTATGTTGGTAAACACTTTCTTATCATCGATGATGTTATGACCACCGGCGCAACCATTGAATCTTGTGCCGAAACTATTTTAAAAAAAATACCACAATCTAAAGTAAGCGTGCTTACTATGACGTTTGTATTATAAAATGCACAGAAAAAATTCTATTTTCCAATCAAATCTATCAACAATAAATTGCTGACTTACTACTAAAACTTACAAAACATCTTTTTAACCCAAAAACATTGAAACTATTTCATAATCTATACCCTAAAAACACTGTAGAGACGCGAAAAATCGCATCTCTACAAATACAGTTACATTTGAAATCAAATGTCCATAAATTAAGATAAATAACTACTTCAACAAAAACTATTTAGCCATTAAAGCTTCGATTTCATCTACCGTAATCGGAATATTTTTCATTAGATTAAAGGCTTCGCCTTTTTCTTGTACAACGTAATCGTCTTCAATACGCACGCCAATTCCTTCTTCGGGAATATAAATTCCGGGTTCAACGGTAAAGACCATTCCAGCTTTCATTGGCTCTTCCAAAATACCATAATCATGTGTGTCTAATCCCATATTATGCGAGGTACCATGCATAAAATATTTTTTATAAGCAGGCCAAGCAGGATCTTCATTTTTAATATCATTTTCGGTAAGCAATCCCAATCCAATGAGTTCTTTTTCTAAAATACGCCCCACTTTATTTTGATATTCTTGCCAAATAACACCGGGTTTCAACATTTTAGCTGCTTTCTTTTTAACGCGTAATACTGCGTTATAAACTTCTTTTTGACGTGGTGAAAACTTACCATTAGCAGGCACACAGCGCGTCATATCCGATGCCCAATTGCCATATTCAGCACCTACATCCATCAAGATTAAATCTCCATCTTTTACTTCAGCATCGTTTTCTATATAATGTAAAATATTGGCATTGTCACCAGCGGCAATAATAGGTGTATAGGCAAATCCTTTTGAACCTTGACGTAAGAATTCGTGGGCAAATTCTGCTTCCAATTCATATTCCATCATACCAGGTCTTGTTTTATCCAAAATACGACGCAAACTTGCTTCTGTAATATTACAAGCTTTTTGAATTTGCGCAATTTCTTCAGGTTCTTTAACCGCACGCAATCTTTGTAAAATAGGGTTACTTCGATAAAATTTATGTCCTGGAAACATTGCTCTGGCTTTTTTTATAAAGCGGTCTTCTCTGGTTTCTACTTCGGTTGAAGCACGATAATGTTCGTTGGTATTAATATAAATACGCGTAGCCTGAAAAGCCAATCTTTTAAGCACAGCATCAAAGTTATCTAACCATTGCACATTTTTTATACCTGTAAGTTTCGTAGCAGCCGCTTTGGTAAGTTTTGGACCATACCAAATTTTTATAAGATCATTGGTCTCGCGCAAAAATAAAATTTCACGATCATTTTTATCAATCGCATCTGGAAACAACAACAAAATGCTTTCTTCCTGATCTACACCGGTCAAATAAAAAATATCTCGGTGTTGTTGAAAAGGAATGGTACTATCCGCACTAATAGGATAAATATCATTTGAATTAAAAACAGCAAGTCCTTTAGACTTCATTTTCGTCATAAATTTTTGACGATTTTTTTTATATAATTTAGCTGATAAAGGGGTATATCTCATAATATTATTTTTTATGTATTTGAAAACATAAAGTTAGGATATTTTTTTCTAATTTGGAATGATTTTTAACAAAAAATTACAGCAAATTACAAATATAAAGCCTCTTTAATCAATACAACGACGAAGTAATTTTGCAATCAATAATATTAGCCTGCATTGCCCAAAATTTATAAATCATACGAATTAACCTTCATAATTCATATCATCACCACCTTCATTATTGTTATTGGACGGACGTTTTCGTGGTTTTTTCTGGTTAAATCTGTACGTAAATGACAAATTAACACTTCTGCTACGCCATCTGTATTCATTAATACTAGAATAGTCATCTGTCAAAGTTTCCATCGAACGTTTGTTAGAGTTAAAAAGATCTCTAATATTTAATGACAAGGAAGCTTTATCATTCAAAATATCTTTGCTAAAAGCTACACTCGTTGAAAATATCGCATTGCGAGTACCTTGGGCCAATTCTTTAGGACCACGATAAAACACACGTGTTTGCCAAGCGATATCACCAGGCAAAGTATATTTCGTATTTAAACGGGCAAACCAACTAAAACTTTCTGCATCAAATACTTGATCTTCATAAGTACCTTTGGTGTCTGACTGATAGAGATTAACATTGGCATTGGCACTAAATTTATTGCTTGGTCTATAACTTAGCGTAATTTCACCACCATATCTATCATTTGTTGCCAAATTAATAGGCATTCTTTTTATAACCGGAATATCCGCTCCGCCAATATTAACAGTTTCACCGGTAGCCATACTCACAAAACTAAACATATCGGTAGCGTGTTGGTAATAAACGGATCCATTCAAAGTTAATTTGCCTATTTTGGTAAGATAACCCAAATCTACCGCACTAGATATAATCGGATCTAAATCCGGATTTCCTTGAAACAAATTGGTTAGACTACTTCTAGACGGAAATGGATTTAAAAACCAAGAACGCGGTCGTCTGATACGTCTATTAAAACCAAGCGTAATACTTTGTTTTTTGGTAAAAGCATAACCTAAATTGACTGTTGGAAAATAATTTATATACTCTTTTTGTTTATAATCGTTACTGGTTTTTTGTTCAATCGTAATATTGGTCGCTTCGACACGTAATCCAAATAAATATGAAAACTTATCGCCAATTTTATTACCAAATTGCGTGTAAGCGGCATTGGTATCTTGGTTAAAATGTAAATCATTGCTCAAATCTGCATTATTGGTAAAAGTCTGTCCATCATCACTTGTTGCTACAAAATAATCGGTAATTTGTTTTTTAAATTGACCGCGGTAACCCACTTCAAATTGACCGTTTTTACCAATGGGTTGCACATAATCGGCTTGTAATAACAATTGATTTTGACCTCTATCGGTTTTAACATTTTCTATATCAATACCATCTTGATTAATCAATGAATTCTCATCAGAATCGCTATCTTCGTATTGGGCAGTCATACTTAATTTGTGTTGGCTATTTCCATTAAATTGTTTATCAAAATTAAAAGTATATTGTAAATTATCACGACCACTTTGTCCGGGATCTTTACGGGTACTTCTATTTAACAGATTGTCGGCGGCATCTAATTCATCTATAAAATTGATGGTATTGTTTTCATTATCACTATTAGCATAAAATACAGAAGTGGTTACAGAAGTTGTTTTATTTAAGTGTATTTCAACGCCTGTATTGGTATTTATACCTTTACGTATTCTATCAAATGTTCGTGATTCTTCTATAAAAGTACTGGGGTCAGTATCATTAAAAAATTCTGTTTTGGCATAGGAACTTCCGGGTACTTTTCTATAATTATAACCAGTGGTATTAAAAAAATTAAAAGCCCCAATTCTATAATTAATATTACCTGAAATGCCTGCCTGAAAAGGATTTCCTGCCGTCAAAGTTATGGAACCATTTAAACCTTTTAATTTGCTACGACGCAAAATAATATTAATAATCCCGGCAGTACCTTCGGCATCATAACGCGCAGATGGTGAGGTGATTACTTCTACACGTGCAATAGATTCTGCAGGCAACTGACGCAAAGCTTCGGCAGAATCAAGCCCTGTTAATGCAGATGGTTTACCATTAATTAATATTCTGACATCATCACTGCCTCTTAATGCCACATTGCCCTCAACATCTACCGAAACCGACGGCACATTATCGAGCACATCGCTTACCGAACCGCCACGAACTGTTAAATCTTTTCCTACGTTGTATATTTTTTTATCTAATTTTATTTCAACCGTTGTTTTTTCTGCTCTTATAACAACCGCATCCAATGCCTCCGAATCAATATCTAAAGAAATAATACCCAAGTTTGTGTCTTTAACTATCTTTTTCTCTGGTAGATGTATCGTTTTAAAGGAAATAAACTCGATACTAATGTCATAAACACCTCTTGAAATACTTACATTAAACTTTCCTTCGGCATCAGTTATTCCTCCACCAGCAATTTTGTTTTGTTTTTTATCGATAAAAGTTATGGTTGCATATTCAAGGGGTTGACTGGTATCTTTTTCAATAACTTTTCCATATACCTGAATATCAGCTTGTTGACCGCGAGCTTGAGAAAATAAAAACAAACTAAAAATAAATAAAAATTTCTTACACATAAAATATATTTTAATTTCAAATGTAAAAGATGTTTTATAATTAATGCGTTAAATACTTGTTAAACTTAACATACTAATTTAATGCTACATTACAGCTTTTAAGCTACGTTATTGCTTAATAATTGAAACTGATATGTCGTTGCATTTAAAAATCATATCGCAGTCGAAATGTAAGGATATTGCGTTGTTTCATATTAGGAATATCAGCAAAATAAGACTGCGCATACAAATTAGCTTCCCAACGATCTGAAATACTATAATTAATAGCCGGCATCAATACAATTAGATTATTTTGCATCCCATATAAACTGCCAAAAGACCAAAACCAAGCCGGACCAAAATCACCTGAAAATTGGTTATAAAAAGCCCAATCTGAAGGAAATATATTTTGAACATCTACTTGTGCATTTAATAGATTTAAAACAGCCATCGAATCTTCTTTATATCCACCATTATACAAAACTGAAAACAGCCAATTTTTACCACTTTTAAAAGCATAATCAAGTGAAAAACTACTTGTAAAAACATTGTCGTAGTTATGATTGAGAAAGTAAGAAGTTTCGCCTTTAAAACCCATTTGTTTAAGATTGCCTTCCCATCCCAATCCCAAAACATAATTTTCTCTAATATATCCAGCCAACAATTGATAATCAAAAGATTGGTATGCCGAATGAAATGCCATTGCCAAAGTACTGTTAGCCTCATCAAGTTTATTTACAGCGCTGTAAACAAGATCTATTTGCGACAATTCGCCTATATTATAACGCACACGCAAGGCATCTACACCAGCTTTTTCTTCGTAATCGGTATCGAGAAAATTAGCGGTATTAAAAATATCATTGGGATTCCACACCAAATTTTTACCCCAATTGATTCGTTGCCGCCCTAATGTTATTTCTATATTTTGATACGAATAATCAATATTTAATCGGTCAAATTGACTAATCATCAGCAATTTTTGTTGGTTAACAAGGCTCGTGCTTAAATCAAAAATACCATTATCACTTGACAAAGCTTGTCTATAAAACGGATTTTGAATCATATCGCCATAAAGCAAACGGTTGCGCCAGCCCGCATTAAGGCTAAAAGAAGAACTGACAAAAGCAATAAAATTAATACGATTGTGCCAAAGATTATCCGTTAACAAATCATCGGCATTATGAAAATTTGCTGTGTTTAAATACTTGACATAACCGGTAATATCAAAATATTCTTGCCATGTTTTGGGTGTATCTTGTGCCGAAACCTTCAAAAAACCAAACAGCAATATGAAAAAGAATAGTTTCTTCATAATTTATTATTTTGTTTGCATTTCGGGTTGCTTTTGAAGCACATCGGAAATTATTTTACCATCATCTAAAGTAACCACTCTTTTTGCGCGATCAATCACGCGTTGGTCGTGGGTTGAAAAAATAAAAGTAATATTTTCCTCTTCGTTGAGGCGTTTCATAATATCCAAAAGTTGTGTCGTTGCTTTACTATCGAGATTTGCCGTTGGTTCATCCGCCAAAACAAATTTGGGTTTGCTTGCCAAAGCGCGTGCTACGGCAACCCGCTGTTGTTGTCCACCCGATAAATGCGTGGGACGTTTATTTATTTGTTTTTCCAAACCGACATCTTTAAGCAATTTATTTACCCTTTTACGGCGTTCCGCTTCAGATTTTCCTTGTAATAACATAATAAATTCTGCATTTTCGTAAGCAGACAATACCGGAATCAAATTATAGGCCTGAAACACAAATCCGATATTGTGCAACCTATAATCGATCAGATCATTTTCAGAAAAACTTGTAATTTCTTGTCCATCAATCAAAACTTGTCCAAATGTAGGCTTGTCTAAACCGCCTATGATATTGAGTAAGGTGGTTTTGCCACTTCCCGAAGGTCCAACCACAGCGGTAAATTCGCCTTGATCAACACTTAAGTTTACACCGTCCAAGGCACGAACTTCCAATTCTGTATCCGGATTATAATACTTTTTCAAATCGCTGGTTTCTATAACTTTCATAATCAATATTTTAGTAATTATACTTCTTTAATAACATCAACCGGTTTACTTGCCAAAGCTTTGCGTGCTGGAAAAATAGCAGCTATTAGTGTTGTAAAAATAGTTAATGCAGTGATACCCAAATAATATGAAACATCTAAATTTGTGTGGATAACGGCACTCATACCAAAATGCTCTAATCCTTTGGCTACCGATAAAAAATGCAATCCGTGTTGTCCAAAATAGGTAATACTTGAATAGGACAACAACATACCAATCGGAGTTGCAATAATGGCCAAAAGCACCGTTTCAATCATAATCATCATAAACAATTTACTTTTGTTCAATCCAACCGCCATCATAATACCCAATTCGCGTTTGCGTTCCAAAATAGCCATCAACATGGTGTTAACAATTGCGAAGGATAGGGCTATCAAAATAATCAACATAAAAATATAGGTAAAAGTTGACATCATTTCTTGAGCATAACCCATATCGGGCGAAATTTCGTCCCAAGTTTTCACAGCATTACTTACCATTTTAGGTTGCCAAACTGATTGTATATTTTTGGTATTATCTATATCTTTTAATTTAACGACAATCTCGTGAATATATGTTTGCGAACTGCCCAATAACTTTGTCAAGGTTTCTTGCTTGGTAAAAACTTGTGTTTTTTCTAACATTCCATTATTTGCTTTGTAAATACCTTCAATTCTAAAAGCATAAGACAAAATATCACCCTCTACATTTTGAAAACTAATTTTTACCTTAGAATGCAATTTTAAATGAAGTTTATCAGCCAAAGCTTTACCTATAATAACGGAAGGTTTTTTAAATTGACTAAAATAAGTTCCCGATTCTAATGTTTCGGGAATAACAAAAACATTTTTTTCGTGCGCTGGCATAACGCCAATCAATTTGACACCTTGATTGCCTTTGGCAGTTGTAAACATGGCATCTATTAAAGTACGAGGGGCATAACCTACAACTTCGGATGATTGCGAAATATTATTAATGACTTTATCAATATCCAAAATTGTTTTATCGATTTTAGGATCTTCTAAATAATTTTTTTGATGTATCTGAATATGTCCTAAATAAGTATTAATAGCAATACTGGTTCTATTTTCGTTGACACCATCGATCATCGCCATAAAAAACATACTACTCCATAAACCTAAAATTATGGATGTAATAATGACAGCGGTTCGCAATTTGTTGCGCCAAAGGTTTCGCCAAGCTATTTTTATAATTGTTTTCATTAATAATAATCTTTTGGTTATTTATTTTTAAGCGCTTTTAAAGTACTCATTCGCCATATTTTAATCGTCGGATACAAGGCGACTACTAAAGTGATTGTGAAAATAATCAAGGCATGTGTCAGGAATATATCGGGATTAATAGAAAATGGTATTTGGGGTAAAAAACCATATTGTTCCATCAATTGTGCTTTTTCGCTGGGCACAGGCATTGGATGGTAATGAAAATAATAATTAATCGGGTAAACTAAAATGGCACCGACCACTACGCCAACAAAACTTAAAAAGATACTTTCCAGCCAAAAACTGGCAATAATGATTCTTTTTTTAGTGCCGATTGCCGTCATAATACCGATTTCAAAAATTCGTTCTTCTGTCATCATCAAAACTGTACTAAAAATACCAAAAGAAATAATCATATATAAAATAAAAATCATGTATAACCCCCCAATATCGTCCGCTAAAATAGCTTGATACAATTCGGGAAGCATTTCACTCCAAGTCATCAATTCATATTTATTCATATCAATTTGATACGACAAGTCTTGTTTAAGACGATCGATGTCGGTATAATCTTTAACGCCAATGAGCAAATTGGTTACCAAAGGAGGTGCTGACAAATATTCTTGCAAAGTTTTAATAGGTATAAACACCACCAGATTATTTAAATCGCCACTTTTGAGATCGGCAATACCCGAAACCTTATATTTTCCGGCAGCAGACATTCCGTGGTAGCCCTGACCAATAAGATAAATGCTATCGCCTGTTTTAGCGTTTAAAAAATGTGCTATGCCCTTGGTCAAAACCACTTCTTGCGCATGCAACTTAAAATTTGTACCTGAAATGAGTCTTTCTTGTAAAGGTTTTATCTCATTTTCTTTATTTACATCAACACCGTTGAGCATGACCCCTTTTGAATATTTATCAAAAGAAATCAAAGCATAGGTTTCTAAGCGAGGCACTAAATAAGTAGTAGATTTGTTTTGATGCAGTGTTTGATACAAGCTATCATTTGGAATAAAAGTATTATCCAAGGTACGGTCATCCCAATATCCTTTGGCATGTAATTGTAGATAACCGGTATAATTGCCTGCAATGTTTTTAATCACACTATCATAGGCACCTACTTGCATAGAACGAATAAACAAGGCTAAAAATACCGCTATAAAAACCGAAAGAATGGTTATAAAGCTACGTTTTTTATTCCTAAAAATATTTCGCCAAGCAAGTTTTATAAGTAATTTCATAGCATCAATAGGTATTATCAGATTTTAATCCGGGTCATATAATTGGGATTAAATAATTTGACATTCACCGGTAAATCAAATTTTAATTTATGATAAATAACAATGGTTTTATTGCCAGGCTTGTCCACCGGAATAAATGATATTTTGGAAGGCAAGCGTTTACCATCAAACATTTTGGGTTCTGAAGAAATCATTTTATTGACCAAAAAATCATCTTCATCATAAAATTCAGCTTTCATTTGCATAAAATCCTTTTGATCAATCCACAACAAAATTTTACCCCAAACGACGGGTGCATCTTCTTTGGGTATCAATAAAATTTTCCAAGTTTTTAAACCCTCAATTGTTTCCTCTCCTATAATTTTATGCGTATAATCCTTGACAATAGACGACTGTTTTACCAAATCGTCATTGGTTAAATCCGTTCCCATCCAAGATTGCAACATCATAGAAGGCGGCATCTTAATTTTACGATTTATCGAAGGCATAAATTGCCACATTTCATTTTTTCGTTTCAAAAAAACAATTCCTTTTTCTTTGGGTGGATATGTAACCACTGACACGGCATAATCATCGCCTTTACTCCACGATTTCAATCGCATTTCACGTTGCCATTTGGGACGCTCAATTTTGATAATCATTTCGTTATACGAAGTATTGCCTCGCATTTTTTTATCGGATTTTTTGATGATTTCAGTCGCATTCTGTGCTTGCATCATCATAGGTACGATAAGAATTAAATAAATCAATAATTTTTTCATAGACATATATTTACGCTTCTGTTTCGGGTAATTTTTCTAAATCTTTTAAAAACATTTTTTTGACCGCTTGTAAGTCATAATCATTTCCCAACACGATATAATGAAAGGCAATACCATCTAATTGCGCTGCTATTAATCGGGCTCTGACTCTGGGATTCTCAACTTTTGTAACTGTGAGCAAGTGTTCCATTTCTACAAAATATTTTTGAAAAATACCTGACATAATCCGATGTATTTTGGGCATATCGGCTACTTGCATCGATAAAGACATCGATAATTTCCAATATTTTACTTGTTCTTGCATCACGGTAAAAAACAATTCTATGCCGTATTTCAGTACATTTTTTGGCAGCAAACTTTGGGATTTTTGAAGCAATTCATTAAAAATATCATCTGCGGCTTCTGTCATTACAAATTGCAACACACTTTCTAACAAAGCTTCTTTATTGTCAAAATAATTGTACATTAAACCTTTTGAAATCTGACAAGCTTTGGCTATTTCACTAATACTCGTCCGATGATAGCCCTGCGAGGCAAACAACTCTAAAGCCGTTAAAACAATTTGCTGCTGTCTTTGCGCTCTGATTTGCTGATTATCTTTTTT
>Ga0209633_10004287_pt1 | contig 12849 bp, 9 predicted proteins | sample Cruoilmetagenom1_FD_187290 | JGI IMG/M metagenome (GOLD analysis project Ga0209633, IMG submission 187290) | Oil polluted marine microbial communities from Coal Oil Point, Santa Barbara, California, USA - Sample 1 (SPAdes) (version 2) | ecosystem: Environmental > Aquatic > Marine > Oil seeps ... | reverse complement strand
ACATACCGCGTTCAACGGGGCATTCGTGGACGATAGTTTCTCGCGCTTTGCCAAGGTGACGATCCTGCTGTCGGCCGCCGCTGTATTAGTGATGAGCCAGGACTACATGTCGCGCCGTGGATTGCTGCGGTTTGAATACCCCATTCTGGTGGCCCTGTCCGCTGTTGGTATGATGATGATGGTGTCGGCGGGTGATCTGATGGCGCTTTACATGGGGCTTGAGTTGCAATCGCTGGCGCTTTACGTGGTCGCGGCGTTGAACCGTGACAGCTTGAAATCAAGCGAGGCAGGGTTAAAATATTTTGTGCTGGGCGCATTGTCATCCGGTATTCTGCTCTACGGCGCGTCCCTTGTTTACGGTTTCGCAGGCACTACTGTGTTTAGCGGCATCATGGCATCGGCGGGCGAACAGATACCGCTGGGCCTGCTGTTTGGACTAACATTTGTGATCATGGGACTGGCGTTCAAAGTGTCCGCTGTGCCGTTCCACATGTGGACGCCCGATGTTTACGAGGGCTCGCCCACGCCCGTCACCGCATTCTTTGCCACCGCCCCGAAAATGGCCGCGATGGGGTTGTTTGCCCGCGTGGTGCATGATGCATTCGGCATGGCCGTGGCGGACTGGAGCCAGATCATCGCGCTGCTTGCAGTGCTGTCTATGTTCCTTGGCGCGATTGCCGCGATCGGGCAGCGTAATATCAAACGGCTGATGGCCTACTCATCAATTTCCCACATGGGGTTCGCCCTGATGGGGCTGGCAGCGGGCACGGTAGGCGGCGTTCAGGCGATGCTGGTTTACATGGCGATCTACGTCACCATGAACATCGGTACTTTTGCCTTTATCATGTCGATGGAAAAAGATGGTCGGCCGGTGACTGATATTACCTCGCTGAACCAATATTCTAAAGCCGAGCCGTTGAAGGCGCTGGCGATGCTGGTGCTGCTGTTCAGCCTTGCCGGTGTGCCGCCGATGGTCGGGTTTTTCGGCAAGTTCTATGTGCTGAAAGCCGCTGTTGACGCCAACATGACGTGGCTGGCGATTGCCGGTGTGGTCGCTTCGGTGATCGGTGCGTTCTACTACCTGCGGATCGTTTACTACATGTATTTCGGCGAAGCTAATGATGATGCGCTGGACAAACGCATGGCCCCGACCCAATGGGTGTTCCTGATGGCCTCAGCGGCGATCATGCTGCTGGGTTTGGTGAACCTGTTTGGCGTCGAAGGTTTCGCAGCAACAGCGGCTGAGGCTCTTGTCAAATAGCGATTGGCCTGTCGGGGTTGGGCGTGTTGTCCTGCCTGAAGTCGACAGCACCCTGAGCCATGCGGCGCGGATTGCCCCCGAATTAGCGGTGCCGACGTGGATATTGGCCCTAAGACAAACCGCGGGGCGCGGACGGCGCGGGCGGGCTTGGGTTGATCCGGTTGGCAATTTTGCGGCGACATTGGTGATGCGCCCTGATGGCGGGCCGGAGCAGGCGGCACTGCGGTCGTTCATCGCCTCTCTTGCCTTATACGACGCCTTTGTCGCTGTGACAGGGCGCAGCAGTGGTTTGGCGCTGAAGTGGCCCAATGATGTGTTGCTAAATGGCGGGAAACTGGCTGGAATTTTATTGGAAAGCGCGGGCACAAGCCGCGGAGTGAACAGCTTGTCGATTGGCATCGGGGTGAACCTGCTGAATGTGCCAGAGGTGGTCGAGGAAGGCGCGGTGCGACCTGTCAGCCTATTGTCGGAAACCGGCGCACAGGTGATGCCCGAGGAATTTCTGGATGCCCTTGCGCCCGCATTCGCGCGTTACGAAGCGCAGTTCACCACCTTCGGTTTTGCCCCGATCCGCACCGTATGGCTAGACCGCGCCGCCCGTCTGGGCGAGGTGATTACGGCGCGCACTGGAACAACGGAACATGTCGGCACGTTTGAATCGGTGGACGAGACAGGTGCACTTATACTAAGGACAAGCGAAGGCCAACGGGTGATCCCTGCGGGCGAGGTTTATTTCTGAAAGGGGCCATGATGCTTCTGGCTATCGATTGCGGCAATACCAATACGGTTTTCTCGATCTGGGACGGTGAGAAGTTCGTGTGCACCTTGCGCACCTCGACTCATCATGCGCGAACAGCGGATGCCTATTTTACGTGGTATTCCACATTGATCAAACATTACGGGATTGAGGCGCGGATCAGCAATGTCGTGATTTCGTCTACCGTACCGCGGGTTGTATGGAATTTGCGTGTATTTGCTGACCGTTTCTTTGACTGTCGTCCGCTCGTGGTGGGTAAACCTGAATGTCTGCTGGAAGTCGCGCCTCGCGTAGATTCTGGTACAGCTGTTGGGCCGGATCGTCTGGCCAATGCAGCCGGAGCGTATCGACGCCATGGTGGTGACGTTATGGTGGTGGATTTTGGCACGGCCACCAACATTGACGTGGTTGCCAGTGACGGGGCCTATGTCGGCGGGGTGATTGCGCCGGGGGTTAACCTATCGCTGGAGGCATTACATCAGGGGGCTGCCGCGTTGCCGCATGTGGATATTTCAAAGCCGCAAAAGGTGATCGGCACAAATACGATTGAATGCATTCAATCAGGGATATTCTGGGGCTATGTCGGGTTGATACAGGGATTGACCCAGCGGGTAAAAGACGAGTATGGCGTTCCGATGAAGGTGGTTGGAACGGGCGGGCTAGCACCGCTTTTTGCGCAAGCCGAAGACCTATTCGATACAATTGAGGATGACCTAACCATGTATGGTTTGGTCGTGATCCACACATACAATAAAGAGCAAGGCAACTCATGACCAAATCTGATCGACTGATATACCTGCCCCTTGGCGGGGCGGGTGAAATTGGCATGAATGCCTATGTTTATGGCTATGGCAAACCGGGCAAGGAACGGCTGATTTTGGTCGATATCGGGGTGACGTTCCCTGATATGGACACAACGCCCGGTGTGAACCTGATTTTCCCTGACATTGCGTGGCTTGAGGCGAACAAGGATCGGCTTGACGCGATCTTTATTACCCACGCCCACGAGGACCACGTCGGCGGTATCGGGTATCTGTGGAACCGTCTGGGTGCACCGGTGTACGCTCGTGCCTTCACAGCACACCACGCACGGCGCAAGATGGAAGAGGCGGGGCATTCACCGGACGAGGTGATCACGGTTTCGCCCTATCCGGAAACAATGAAAGCGGGGCCATTCGAGGTGTCGTTTCTGCCGATCTCCCATTCGATCCCCGAAAGTTCGGGCCTTGTGATCGACAGCCCCGCAGGGCGCGTTGTGCACACGGGTGACTTCAAACTGGACAAAACCCCTGTGCTGGGCGAGCCGTTTGACGAGGCGCTGTGGCGCGAGGTATCCAAAGGCGGCGTCAAGGCGCTGGTGTGTGATTCCACCAATGTTTTTTCGCGCAATGAGGGACGATCCGAAGCGTCGGTTGCACCGGAAATCACCAAGATGATTGCGGGCTGCAGCGGCATGGTTGTGGCCACCACTTTTGCCTCGAATGTTGCACGCCTGAAAACACTAGCCGAGGCTGGTATTGCGGCAGGTCGCTCGGTTTGCCTGTTGGGCCGCGCCATGCAACGGATGGTGGCGGCAGGCGAAGCCACGGGAGTTATTGGAAAATTCCCGCATACTATACCAGTTGAAGATGCCCGTGATATTCCGCGCGATCATCTGATGCTGATCGTGACGGGTTCGCAAGGCGAGCGACGCGCGGCCTCGGCCCAACTGTCCCGTGGCAAATATCTGGGCTTGCGGATGAACGATGGCGACACATTCCTGTTCTCCTCCAAAACCATTCCCGGGAACGAGCGCGGCGTGATCCGCATCATGAATGCCTATTCCGAAATGGGGGTTGATATTGTTGACGATAGCGCGGGGATTTACCACGTTTCCGGGCACGCCAACCGCCCTGATTTGCTTCGAATGCATGACATTGTGAACCCTGAAATGGTGATCCCGATGCACGGTGAGCATCGCCATTTGCGTGAACATGCGCATTTGGCCACCGATAAGGGCCGCGCGTCGATGGTTCTGGTGAATGGATCACTTGCCGATATTACAGGCGATGCGCCGCATGTGGTTGAACATATTGAAACTGGCCGTACCTATCTGGACGGCACCGTGCAGTATGGCGCACTCGATGGAATTATCCGCGACCGGATTCGCATGGCGTTGAATGGGCATGTTCTGGCCACTGTGATCATGGACGAGAACGACGAACCATTGGGCGATGCCTGGATCGAAGTGATGGGGTTGGCCGAAATCGGCAATTCCAATGCGCCTCTGGTCGAAGTGGTCGAGGCCGATCTGGGTCAACTGCTGATGCGAATGAACGACAAGACCCTGCGCGATGACGACAAGATGGAAGAATCGATCAAACGCGAAGTGAGGCGGAGCGTGCAGGGCGAGATTGGCAAAAAACCGGAAGTGACGGTGGTCGTTAGTCGGTTGGTTTGAGCTCAATCCGCTTTGTCGCTGCCCATAAAACGGCGCCCGTTAATAGCAATATGGGTTCTGTCGTCATTCAGAAATCCGAACGCCGCAACGACATCTGAGCCGTCATCATATATCAGGTGCATCGCATAGCCCGAGATGTGATATCTGCCGCGCTTTTCGGGCGGCGTAGATGCTACCGCCCCTCGTACCCCGCCGCCCGAGGCGATAGCAAACCCCGTGCTTTCGTGGGTGAAACGACCATTGGGATAAAAGCACCAGCTGCTGGCACTGCCGACCATGACTGTGCCAATCCCCATCCCGTCATTCGAGGTCAGCTTACCAAAACATCCGGCAAGTCGCTGTTCAGGTTCACCGGCAACAACGACCCAATCGCCCAATGTGGTCTCAAAGCTATTCTCGTCTGGCTCTTTTAACTCCAGTTCGCCGCCCGATATCCGCCAATCCCCCCCGCGTTTTGGGTTTTCGCGTCGTGATGCATCAACGCCGGTTTCGAAAATGGTCGCGAGGTCGTCGGAGTAAGTTCCGTCATTGAACAGAGCAATCACACCGTTGGTTGGCCCGAACATGCCACCAGCCTGAAGGCCGTAATAGATATACCCGCGCAATTCCTTGAAATTAGCGGGTGCGGTTGCGGGGGCGATGGGATCAAGAGGGATATCCGTCTGATCTGTGGCAAGGGCGGGCTGAGATGCATCATCCAAAGTGCAATAATAGGCCATGATCTTCAAGCTGTCCGGCAGAGCATCCGGGATGGTGTTGTTAAAAAACGGTTCGGCCCCGAAAATATCTACAGTCCGGATCATTCCATCCTCGCGTGAACAAGCGCCAAGAAGCGAAAGGCGGCTTTGGCTTCCTTTGTCACGTAACTGGCGCAAGACGTAATAAACATGGGGAATACGGCTTTTCTTGACAGTATGGTTCTGGCTGACAACTTTCACCCCGTTGCTGCGTTGTGATTTATGCGTCGTGAGCCAGAGTTCAACGCTGTCGTTACCAGAGTCGAGCCAGGGAGAAACACGGATGCCAAGTTCCAAATCTCCATATAGGCGGGACAAGACAAGCATCTTTCCATCCCGATTTGTTGCCCAACCATCGGTTGGTGGGCTATCGGCGATTGCTGCACCGTGTTGAAGGATCAGCCCAGCAAATAGAATAGCAAACAAGGCAAGTCCATTTTTCCACACAGCCATGTGCACCTCCTTCATTTCAAGGCACCGTGCGATACCTTGGCCAAAGATGGGAGAAATATGGAGATTCTAACAGGCCTTTTACGCGACGAGGTAGAATTGGTGGGGTTTTGCCGACCCGCGGCTATCCCGTACGCCGGTCGTCAAAGCTTTTGGCAATGAAGTCCGGCATGTGATCACCCATACCTTTGACCTGATTGCCACGACCCTGTCCCTTGTTCCCACCTCCGCGCGGGCGGTCGGTTTTCTGTGTCGGTTTGTCGCGCGGTGTGTCTTTTGCGGCTTTGGGCTTTGCCTCGGTTTTGGTTTCAACCGGCGCATCTGCGTTCTCTTTTGGCTTACGGGAACGACGTGCGCGTTTCGGTTTTTCTTCGATCACTTCGTCTTTTGCGGCTGGGGCGGGGGCAGGGGCACTGCCCATAGGGCTGTCCAGACGTGGGATTTCCTGTTTCACCAGACGTTCGATATCTTCGAGGTTTTTTTCGTCCCGAGGAACGCAGATCATCAGCGCAGTGCCGGTTTTGCCGGCGCGACCGGTGCGGCCGATGCGGTGTACGTAATCTTCGGCGTGGCTGGGCACATCAAAATTGAAGATGTGGCTAACATTCGGAATATCCAGCCCACGCGCGGCCACATCCGAGGCGCATAGAAACTTGATATTGCCATCACGAAAGCCCGCCAAAACCTCCATCCGGCGGGATTGATCCAGATCGCCGTGGATTGGTTCGGCGTTGTAGCCGTGTTTTTTTAGCGACTTCGCCACGATATCCACATCAACTTTGCGATTGCAAAAAACGATTGCGCTGGTGCAGGTGTCGCCTTCTTTTTCAATCAAGGCACGCAACAAATCACGTTTTTCGCTTGGTTCATTACGTTTGTTTGCCGCGCGAAATTTAACCACACCCTGTGTGATGTTTTCGCCTGTCGTTGCGGCGCGAGCGACCTCGACCTTTGCCGGGTTCGACAAGAATGTATTGGTGATCCGCTCGATCTCGGGCGCCATTGTGGCGCTGAAAAACAAAGTTTGACGGGTGAAAGGTGTCAGGGAAAAGATACGCTCGATATCGGGGATAAAGCCCATATCCAGCATCCGGTCTGCTTCGTCCACAACCATAATTTGCACGCCGGTCAGCATCAGTTTTCCGCGTTCAAAATGGTCTAGCAGGCGGCCTGGCGTGGCGATCAATACGTCAACACCACGGTCAATTAGCTTGTCCTGTTCTTTGAAGGAAACGCCACCGATCAGCAATGCTTTGGACAGTTTGCTGCCCACAGCATAGGCGTCAAAATTTTCGGCAACTTGAGCGGCCAATTCGCGGGTCGGGGCCAGCACAAGCGAGCGCGGCATCCGTGCGCGTGCGCGTCCACGTGCCAGCATGGTGATCATCGGTAGGGTGAAACTTGCGGTTTTTCCGGTGCCGGTTTGGGCAATACCCAACACATCGCGCCCTTCCAATGCCGGCGGGATAGCGCCAGCTTGAATCGGGGTCGGTGTTTCGTATCCGGCGGTTTGGACCGCTTTCAGGACTTTCGGAGATAGTTTTAGGTCAGCGAATTTTGTCATTATTATCCGTGTTCTACGGCATTTTTCGCCGTATCGGTTCTGGGGGTGGGCGACCCGGATGGTCAAAAGTTATGCACAAGCATCCCCCTACGGTGTTTGACCTACTGAAATTATGGCGCGGGGTCAATGTTGCTTGGGCGAAGGGAGCAAACAAGATTGATCTTGTCTATTGTTTCCACATCAGAAACATTCTGGCCCTCATTAACAATCTGAAAAATTCATTTATTTGAATGGGTTATGAGTAATTGTTGCTTTTAGTGCCATTTCTTGAATAAACCAAGAGATTTTGGTGATCCAGGAGTGATTTGAAAAACAGAAAATATGGCCGTTTCTGATGGCATCTTACAACATCATCTCTTTGGTCGCGGTCAGTTTTACATCGGGATAGTCGCGCACAACGCGGTCGATATCCCATTGCAAACGCGTCAGGTAAACCGCGTCGCCATCATTGTCGGATGCCATGTGCCCCTTGTTTTCATTCACAAACTTATCCACAGCCTCTTTGGGGCCAGACACCCAACGCGCTGAAGTGAATTGGCTTGTTTCAAAGCGAACGGGCAGGCCGTATTCTAGTTCGATACGGCTGGCCAGCACTTCGAATTGCAACGCACCAACAACACCAACGATAAATCCCGAACCGATCATTGGTTTGAACACCTTCGCTGCACCTTCTTCGGCGAACTGCATGAGCGCCTTTTCCAAGTGTTTGGATTTCATCGGATCACCTGCTCTGACCCCCTGCAGCAGTTCCGGCGCGAATGAGGGGATGCCGGTGACACGCAGAGCTTCGCCTTCGGTCAATGTATCGCCGATGCGCAATTGGCCGTGATTTGGAATGCCGATTATATCACCGGCCCAAGCTTCTTCTGCCAATTCACGATCGGCAGCCAAGAACAATACAGGACTGCTGATGGTCATTTGTTTCTTTGAACGCACATGGAATAGTTTCATGCCCCGTTTGAAATGACCCGAGGCAAGGCGCACGAAGGCCACGCGGTCACGATGTTTGGCGTCCATATTTGCCTGCACCTTGAAAACAAACCCTGCGACCTTTTTTTCTTCGGGTAACATTTGGCGTGGTTCAGATGGTTGCGGTTGTGGCTGTGGGCCGTATTCGGCGATGCCATCCATCAATTCCTTGACGCCGAATGAGTTGATGGCAGAACCAAACCAGATCGGGGTCAGCGTTCCTTCCAGCATTGCCTTTGCGTCCATATGCGGCATCAGTTCGCGTACCATTTCAATATCTTCGCGCAGCTTTTCCAGGAGTTCGGCCGGGACGTGTTGCTCAAGCGCTGGATCATTCAGCCCGTTGATTGAAACGCTTTCGGCGACCTTGTTGCGATCAGCGCGGTCCATCAGTTCCAGCCGGTCATGCAGCAAATCGTAACAGCCGATGAAGTCACGGCCCACGCCGATCGGCCAACTGGCGGGGGTGACGTCAATCGCCAGGTTTTCCTGGATTTCGTCAATTATCTCGAAGGTATCGCGGCTTTCGCGGTCCATTTTGTTACAAAATGTCAGGATGGGGAGGTCACGCAGACGGCAAACCTCGAACAATTTCTGGGTTTGGCTCTCGATCCCTTTGGCCCCGTCGATCATCATCACGGCGGCGTCGACAGCGGTAAGAGTGCGATAGGTGTCCTCGGAAAAATCCGAGTGGCCAGGGGTATCGACAAGATTGAACCGGTATTTACCAAAATCAAACGACATTGCAGAGGCAGAGACCGAGATACCGCGATCCTGTTCCATTTTCATGAAGTCCGAGCGGGTACGACGGGATTCGCCTTTGGCCCGCACTTGCCCGGCCATCTGTATGGCGCCACCGTACAACAGGAATTTCTCTGTCAGCGTAGTTTTACCCGCATCAGGGTGCGAGATAATTGCAAATGTGCGGCGACGCGCAATTTCTGGCGGCAATTCGGGGCGATTTGTAGTTTGGTCCAACATGGGCCTGCGTATAGGGGGGGTGGTTTAGGACTGCAACACAAAGTGACCGGGGCTGACCTCGTCATAGACCGAGGGGGCTGGGTCGTAATCTAGCGGAAAGATCGGCGAGGGAATCGGTTTGAAATTCAAATCGGATTCGACTTTTCGGAAGCGCGGATCGGCAACTGGCACGGCCGACAAAAGTGTGCGGGTATATTCGTGCTGCGGATCTTCGAATACGGCTGCGCGCGGACCGATTTCAACTATGCGGCCCAGATACATTACCGCCGTGCGATGGCTGACCCGTTCCACAACCGCCATATCGTGACTGATAAACAAGAATGAGATGCCCAGTTCGGCCTGCAATTCCATCATCAGATTCAACACCTGTGCCTGCACGGTTACGTCCAGTGCTGATACGGACTCATCCGCGATAATCAACTTCGGATTCAAGGCCAATGCGCGTGCTATTGCAACTCTTTGGCGCTGCCCTCCCGAGAGCTCGTGCGGATATCTTCGCATGAAATCGCGCGGCAAATGAACACGATCAAACAAGTTTGAAACGCGGTCGAACAATCCTGAGCCTGTGTCGATTTTATAGTTGATCAGCGGTTCGGCAACCTGATCGGACAAGCGCATTTGCGGATTTAGCGATGCGAAGGGGTCTTGGAATACCATTTGCATGTTACGCCGTGCTTCTAAAAGTTGCGCATGGTCCATTTGCAATACATCTTGCCCGCCCAGCAAGACTTGCCCTGATTGTGGTTCATTCAAACGCAGGATTGAACGGCCACAGGATGATTTGCCGCAACCGCTTTCGCCAACAAGGGAAAGCGTTTCTCCTACGTTGATATTAAAAGAAACATCTTCAACTGCATGCACGTTTGAGATGGTGCGGCGTAGAATTCCACCTTGAACCGGGAACCTTTGCACAAGGTTCTTCACTTCTAACAACACCTCGTCACCGGCGATGATCGGTTCACCCGCGTGTTTGTTTTCTTCACCCAAAATCCGCATTGGTTCGGGGACGGCCTTGCCTTTCATTTCGCCAAGTTTGGGAACCGCAGACAGCAATGCTTTGGTGTAATCCTTTTGAGGATTCTCGAATATTTCGGTGACAGTACCTTCCTCGACCATATTGCCGCGGAACATCACCACCACACGGTCAGCCATTTGCGCAACCACAGCCATATCATGTGTAATGAACAATACGGCAGTACCAGTTTCGCGTTTTAGGCGATCAATCAACGCCAGAATTTCAGCCTGAATAGTCACGTCCAGTGCGGTTGTTGGTTCGTCTGCGATCAATACACGGGGTTCGCAGGCCAGTGCCATCGCGATCACCACGCGCTGGCGCATTCCACCAGATAATTCATGCGGGTATTGTTTCAGGCGGCGCTCGGGCTCCGGAATACGGACGCGGCGCATCAGTTCCAGCGCGTGTTCGATCGCTTGTTTTTTCGACATTCCTTTGTGGACGCGTAGGCCTTCACTTAACTGGCGCTCAATAGTGAACACGGGATTTAAAGATGTCATCGGCTCTTGAAAAATCATGCCAATTTCGTTGCCACGAATGGTGCGCATCAAATCCTTTTCGGCATGCGCCAGATCAATCGCACCTTGGCCGTCGCCGTGATCGCGCCTATCGAACATGATCTGCCCGCCGGTTATTTTACCGCCGCCAAATTCGACCAGCCGGATCAACGACAAGGATGATACCGATTTGCCAGAACCGGATTCGCCCACGACACAAACTGTTTCACCTGGATTGATACTGAATGAAATATCCTCGACGCCGGCGACCAGACCGTCTTTGGTCGAAAATTCGACCCGCAGATTTTCAATAGAAACAAGTGGTTCAGAGTTGGATTGTAAATCAAGCATTTATTGCCGCCCGTAAGATTGTGAATTCCACGACAGTAGCGCGGTTTGGTTGCAAGTCAAACAGGAAGGAAGAATGAGGCTTTGACCAGAAAAGTTCTGTCGCAGTCGTTCGATTGGATCATCCCTGCCGATAACAGCATTTTGCACCGCAAGGCCGAGCACATGATACGGCCGACCCTATATTTTTCTAGGTCTGGAGGCTGACTTTGAGGCTTGTGACCGGCTCTCGTGGCTCTGATACCAACACCAGCGTTTGGGTATAAACAGAAGGCACGTAAGCAATTTCGGCCAAACGCGTACGAATTGCTTTGCGGGTAACGCCGACAAGACGATAGAGGCCTTTGGGGTTGAAAGGGGTCAGTGCCAACAGGTAGATTTCGTCGATCACATTTTCATCGGGATCGACTTCAACCAGAATAATGGCGCCAAAGGAGCAGCCATCCGTTCCCATTAAGGTAATTACACAATCCAGATGCAGGTGATTGCCCATTTTACCCACTTCAGATCCTTGCATAATAATGAATTGAGCGTCGTTTGCGGGGGAAGTGGGTTGTGCAATCGTTAGGTGCTGTTGCTTTGCGTGTTCTACAAATGTGTAGTCATCATCCAGAACCAATTCATCTGCATTTGATATTGGTTCTCCGACATTAACGCCGTCGGTTACGAAAAAGGCATTGGACAAATAAACTGGTAAGGACTGATACGGTATCCAAGAATTATTATCGGCAATTTTCATTTGGTACTCGCTACAATCAATTATGGAACTAACAATGCAAAGAGCTATTAGTTCCAATCCCCCGTGGATCATCTATAGGGTAGGAACAGGTTTTCGTTGCGTCAACGCAAATTCCAACACTGCCATTAAATGAGAAATTATTAGCCAATTAAAGAAACATTTTGGCTTGCAACCATTATGTTTGATACTTTGGTCAAGATAGTTTTCAACTTCGAATGTGTGCAGACGAATCGTCAGTCTTTGACCGATGCGTGCGCTTTCGACCTGAATCAGCAAGATGGAGACGACAAATGGATATGGGAATTGCAGGCAAACGGGCATTGGTTTGCGCATCATCCAAGGGGTTGGGGCGCGGCTGTGCCGAGGCATTGGCCGCAGAGGGGGTTCATCTGGTATTGAACGCCCGCACCGAAGGCCCGCTTAAGGAAACAGCCGAGACGATCCGCAAGGCGTATGGTGTCGAAGTGGCGACCGTGGCAGCAGACATCACATCGCCCAAGGGGCAGGCCGCGGTGCTGGCCGCGGCAGGGGATGTGGATATTCTGGTGAACAATGCAGGTGGCCCGCCCCCCGGTATTTGGAGCGATTGGGACCGCGAGGATTTCATCAAGGCACTGGACGCCAATATGCTGACGCCGATCACGCTGATGAAGGCCCTGTTGCCCAGTATGATGGATCGCGGCTGGGGGCGTATCGTCAACATCACCAGCAAATCGGTAAAAGCGCCGATTGCGGTTCTGGGTCTGTCCAATTCCGCACGCGCCGGCCTGACCGGATATGTCGCCGGCACTTCGCGCCAAGTGGCTGGGTCGGGTGTGACGATCAACAATTTGCAACCGGGGATGCACGCAACGGATCGCGGGCTGTCGCTGGCGCGCAAACGGGCCGAGGAAGAGGGGATCACTGTTGAAGAAGCGGTGAAAGAGGCGTCGGCGGGTATTCCTGTTGGTCGTTATGGCACGGCCGAGGAATTTGGCGCGGCCTGTGCGTTTTTGTGTTCGCAACATGCGGGTTTTATTGTCGGGCAAAATATTCTGCTTGATGGTGGCGAAGTGAACGCGACGATGTGATCGTAACTCAACTTCATGTGA
>Ga0209633_10004285_pt1 | contig 12849 bp, 10 predicted proteins | sample Cruoilmetagenom1_FD_187290 | JGI IMG/M metagenome (GOLD analysis project Ga0209633, IMG submission 187290) | Oil polluted marine microbial communities from Coal Oil Point, Santa Barbara, California, USA - Sample 1 (SPAdes) (version 2) | ecosystem: Environmental > Aquatic > Marine > Oil seeps ... | reverse complement strand
GAGAAAACTCGTGAATAATGACATTATGACCCTGGCGTAATTCAAAGCTATCTTGTTCAACATCACTCCAGGATAGAATTACTGGTCCTCTTGACCAGGCTTCACCACTAAGTACTTTACTACCGCTATGGACTAATCCATTACCATCAGTAACATCACGGTATACAACAAATGAATCAGGGTATACGACAATATCAAACCAGCCATCGTAGTAGCTTATATCCAGTTTTAAAATTGGCAAGCAGGCCTGAATTGCAATAATTAATTTCTTTTCTGTCGTCATTTCAAAACCTTGCACACCAACAAAGTTTTTCTTGTGTAATAACAGGGTTGTTAATCTTTTTAAACGTGTTAACTCTTTTTTTGACAGATATTTAAGTGCAGCAAGTTTAGTTAGGCTACTTTCCCATAACTCAACTGGAATTGGAGATTTTCGTAGGATGTAATAGTGATACAACTGTGTAAATGGATTTAATATCATATGAATTAACTACTATATAAACGTGCTCTTTCAATAAAGAGTTCTGACCTGTCATTTAGGTGACAATGTTAATAACGTTGGGTGTTTATACTGTTATTTAATAAATTAGACTGGTGAGGTGAATTATGTTTCAGTTTATACCTGTTCATGAAGATCATATTTATGCAGTGCGTGTGTCTGGAAAATTGACTCATGAAGATTATCAGGAGTTTCTTCCTCGTTTGGAGGGATTAATAAATCCTGGTGAAAAAATATCCCTACTAATAGAACTGGATGACTTTCATGGAGCTGATATTGCTGCTTTAAAAGATGATTTGTTATTTGGATTGAAGCATTCCGATGAGTTCGAAAAAGTAGCCATAGTCGGTGATAAGAAATGGCAAAAGTGGATGACATTACTTTCAACTCCGTTTATTCAGGGAAAGGTTAAGTACTTTAATCGTGTTGCTTTACAGGATGCATGGGATTGGTTGCGAATAAAAACTTATTCGAATGATGAACTTGCAGATATGCCCATTAAGTCATACAAGAAGATAATGGTTTGTGTTGATTTTTCACCACATTCTAGGCACGCAGCAAGGCGCGCGATTGAATTGTCAAAGGTATTTAATTCACAATTATTATTTGTAAATGTTGTTGATGAGTCTGCATTGTATGATATCTATTATGATCCAGCTGGCATGGGATTTAGCATGACTGAGTTTTCACAGGCAGGTGCTGTAGGTGCTGATAGTCTTATTGAATCATTGATAGATAAGGCAAAAAGCCAGATGGCATCTTTGAGTAATGAATTCAAGCTTGATCAGGGGCAGGGTGTTGTGCTGACAGGCAGGCCTAAAACAACACTTAACTCATATGCAGAAGCTCAGGAAGTGGATTTGATTGTGATGGGTACGCACGGAAGGCGGGGTATGGATTCCGTATTGGGTTCATCAACGCGTTATGTACAAAACCATGCACGTTGTGAAGTTCTATCTGTTCCTTTGCTTAACTACTAAAAATTATAGGTTAGGGAGTCTCAGATCATGTCTAATTATTTTAGCTTGCTAATACAACCGATATTTTCTTTGCGAAATTATAATCGACTTAATCAAAGGCTCCTTAATGAACATTCCTAGTAGTTGTGTTGCTGTATACCCAGCTAGTCCGATTAATACAGATAATATTTCTATTATTGTAAAAAAACTATTATCTCTGGATTATCCTGCGAGTCGATTATCAGTTATCGGCAAAGGTTCATTAATGGAAGATCACACAATAGGAATCTACAAGCAACCTGATCAAATTCGTTATAAAGGGAAACAGGATCAGTTTTGGATTGATCTTTGGGGTCTACTTGCAGGAGAAGCATTTTTTTTGATTCCTGAATTTGGTTCTCTTGCAGTTGCAGGTAGTTTATCTTCCATTATCATGTCTGAGAATAATAATTTGAATTATTCTAAAGAACTTAATGTGCTAGGTAAGGCGCTACATGATGTGGGTATCCCGGATGGAAGCATTAACCACTATGAATCAGTTTTAAAATCGGGGCAGCTCATGTTGATTGCGCACGGAAACACTCAAGAAATTGAGCTTGCCGGGCGTATATTGGAGCTTTCAAAAAACATCAAGGATGTATCCTTACATTTTGTAAATTCAAGCTAAAATATAGGTATACATTGTAACAAGCTCCAAGGAAGCAAGTCTTATGCCGCAATCAAAACTTGATGAAATTTTTAGCCGTATCCAATCCCTGCAAGATGAACTAGAGAATGAATTGGAAAGGGTGTTAGAAGAAAAACGTGAGTATTTTCAATATAGCTTCAAAAAAGGCAAGGTACGTTTTAAAAGACAAATCCGCGAACTCCAGCGCAAACACAAGAAAGGGCTACTGAAATACTTAATAGATGCGGAGTTAAAACATATACTTTCCGCGCCTGTGATCTATGCAATTATTTTTCCTTTTATTTTACTCGATTTTACAATAACTATTTACCAGCATATTTGTTTCCGGCTTTATGGTATTCCATTAGTTAGCCGCTCTAAATACTTGATTATTGACAGACATCATCTTGAATATCTTAATGCAATCGAAAAACTTAACTGTATGTATTGTGGTTACGGCAATGGTTTGATGGCCTATGCCAAGGAAATTATTGCACGCACAGAACAATATTGGTGTCCGATTAAACATGCCAATAAAGTAATTGATGCACATAAATTAACTGAGAATTATGTTGATTATGGTGATGCAGAAGCTTATAGGAAAAAACTTATAGAATTGCGAAAAGCAGTAATGTCAAAAGATGCATGAATCATCTACTCTGAAACCTTTTCCTTGGAGAGAAGCGAATGCAATTCGTTTTCTAGTCGATGGTGAGCAATTTTTCCCTGCCATGTTGAAATCCATAAAAGATGCCAAAAAGAATATTCAAATGGAAATGTATCTATTTGAATCTGGAAAGATAGGCTCTCAATTTGTTCAGGCATTTATTGAAGCAGTAAAGCGGGGCATAACGGTACAGTTACTTGTTGATTCATATGGTGCTTTAGGCCTGTCAAAATATGATAGAGTCCAAATGACAAAAGCCGGAGTGCAACTTGTTTTCTACAATCCTCTAATGTTCAAGAAACTAAAGAAAAACCTGTTTCGAACTCACAGAAAATTTTTGATTATAGATGGAACAAGGATATTTGTTGGTGGTGCAGGTATTACTGACTCTTTTCAGGGTGAAAATTCCTGGAGAGAGACAGTAATAGAAGTACAAGGTGAAGTAGTTATCGACTGGCAAACATTGTTTACAAAAAATTATAATCATTGGTCACAGCAAAAAATTTATCCTAATACAGTGTTAACGCAGATGAGTCAGGGAGTGCGCGCAAGATTAGCTTTTACTAATGGTGGTACCCAGCTTGAAATAAAAAAAGTGCTGTTAAATAAGATAAATAATAGTCAGGATTCTATCTGGCTGGCTTCTGCCTATTTTATTCCATCAAGAAAGATTCGTAAGTCTTTGCGAAAGGCGGCTGCTAAAGGTAGAGATGTACGATTGCTGTTACCAGGCCCAGAAACAGACCACCCGGCGGTACGCTATGCAAGTAGAAGATATTATGCTCGTTTATTACGATTTGGCGTGAGAATCTTTGAATATCAAGATCGTTTTACACATACAAAAATGGTTTTGATAGACAACTGGTTTACCATCGGTTCGAGTAATATGGATCGCTGGAACTTTCGCTGGAATCTTGAAGCAAATCAGGAGATTGAAGATAAATCTGTCTCAAATGAAGCTCGAGAAATAATGATTAATGATTTTAAGAGCTGTAATGAAATTCACTATAAGCTATGGGCTAACCGTTCCAGAATCTTGCGTTTAAAAGAATGGTTATGGGGAAAGCTGGATATCTGGTTGACAAAATATATTTAACAATCTCATTATATTTAGCTGACACTAAACGGTTTCACACTAATAACTGAGTTATCCGTTTCAAAAGACGAAACGGTAAGCTCACTAAAAACTAGGGGGGGTGCCATGAGAGGCTGTGAATGTATTTGTGTGATACCTAATTCCTGTAGAAATTCTAGTCTCTTTTGCAATAGACGAATTAGCTAAATAAACTATCCTTTAGTTTTGAGACTCTGCTTAATCCAGAGTCTTACAGAATCTTAATTAGGGTATTTAGAGGCTCCTCAAGTCTATGGCTATCAGTGTTTTTGATCTTTTTAAAATCGGTATTGGACCTTCCAGTTCCCATACAGTGGGTCCAATGGTTGCGGCAAAAATGTTTGTTCAAATGCTGCAAGGTTCAGGATTACTTAATTCTGTCACTAGAATCAAAGTTCATTTATATGGTTCATTAGGTGCGACAGGAAAAGGGCATGGTAGCAACAAGGCCGTATTGCTAGGTTTATTAAATGAAAATCCTGATAGTGTTGATCTTAGTAAAGTTCCGGATATGCTGGAACGTATTCGTGTTAATAAAGCAATTAAGCTATGCGGCATAAAGCAGATCAATTTTGATGAAGAATGTGATTTGATTTTTTATCGCAAAAAAACATTACCATTTCATTCTAATGGAATGAAAATTCAAGCATTTAATGAATCTGAGAATATCCTTAGTGAAAATATATATTACTCTGTAGGTGGTGGGTTTGTTGTTGATGATAATCATCGCGATGATAACAGCTCACCCATTAAGCAAGCAGAAATTGAGTTACCTTATCAATTTTCTACATCACATCAGTTATTATCACTTTGTCAGTCCAGTGGTTTATCTATCAGTGAAATGATGCTTCGCAATGAATGCGTCTGGCGATCTGAGGATGAAGTTAAAAACAAACTGCTGGATATATGGAAGGTTATGCAGGAATGCGTTGAAAGAGGTTGTCACAGTAGTGGTATTTTACCAGGAGGGTTAAAAGTAAAACGACGCGCTGCCGAATTGTATGACTCATTAGAAAACCATTTAACGCATGAGCTATTTAATCAGGGCAGCATGGATTGGGTAAACCTCTATGCACTCGCTGTGAATGAAGAAAACGCTGCAGGTGGTCGTGTTGTTACCGCACCAACTAACGGAGCTGCAGGTATTATCCCAGCAGTGATGCATTACTATATGCATTTTTGCAGCGCTTATGAAAAATCAAAGGAAGATGGCATCATCAGGTTTTTATTAACAGCTGCGGCGATTGGAATCATAATTAAAGAAAATGCGTCAATATCGGGTGCTGAGGTGGGCTGTCAAGGAGAGGTTGGTTCTGCCTGTGCGATGGCTGCGGCAGGATTGACTGAAGTTTTAGGAGGCTCTCCTGAGCAGGTAGAAAATGCCGCAGAGATTGGTATAGAGCATAATCTTGGTTTGACTTGTGACCCCATTGGCGGGTTGGTTCAGATACCCTGCATTGAACGTAATGCAATGGCATCTGTAAAAGCGATTAATGCATCACGTATGGCATTGCGTGGTGATGGTACCCATTTTGTTTCGCTAGATAAAGTGATTGCAACCATGCGTGAGACAGGCAAAGACATGCGGGCAAAGTATAAGGAAACTTCACGGGGCGGATTAGCGATTGATATTGTAGAGGTCCCCGTGAATATTGTGGAATGCTAACTAAATAGAGAGTGCAAAAAAAAACGGTTAAGAAATTGATTTTAAATATCTTTAGGTTTCCAGCGGGAGAGTTCTTCTTCTGACTCATCTACTAGCCAGTTCTTGTGATCAAAACCGCGTGAAGTCTTAAGAATTTGTAAATATTCTTTTCGACTAATATTTTCAGCTCCCATGCTGCTGAGGTGTGAATTCTCAATCTGGCAATCGATGAGTGAATAGCTCCAATGTTGCATATGCCATGCAAGTGCTACGAATGCAATTTTAGATACATCCCGTTCTGTGCTGAACATTGACTCACCACTAAACACGCCTCCAGTAGCCACACCGTATAAACCACCAACCAGCTTGTTTTTGTCATTCCATACTTCAACACTATGCGCAATGCCCAAATTGTGTAAACGGATATAGGCATGAAACATTTCATTGGTAATCCAGGTGCCGCCGGACTGCATGCGTGGGGCGGCACAGGATTGCACTACGCCCGCAAAGTCAGAATCAAAACGGATGCTATAACCTTTATTTAAGAGGCTACGAATAGATTTACGCAAGCTTTTGCTAATATGTATTTTATTTGGATATAGAACTGAGCGAGGATCTGGGCTCCACCAATAGATAGGCTCATCCGGGTTATACCAGGGGAAAATTCCGGATTTATAAGCATTGATCAAGCGGGTAGGGGAGAGGTCACCCCCAAAGGCGAGCAAGCCATTGGGTTCTGACCAAGCCATTTCCACTGGGGGAAATGGCTCGTCACTGGCATGAGGATCCAGTAAAACCAATGAGTTTGCTGATTTTTCAGTAGTCATTGTTGACTCTCAAATTTCCTTTTCTATTAGATTTATTTCTTTAGTGCAAGTTCATCAAGGAATTTCTCTGCATCAAGCGCTGCCATACAACCTGTGCCCGCCGAAGTTATTGCCTGACGATAGACATGATCCATCACATCGCCCGCAGCGTAAACACCGTTAACACTTGTCTGGGTAGCGTTGCCACTTGTGCCGCTTTGAACCGTTATATAGCCACCCTTCATATCAAGCTGGCCTTCGAAGATTCCGGTATTAGGTTTGTGGCCAATAGCAATAAAAACACCATGTACATCGATATCCTGTGTTTCTTCAGTCTTGACATTTTTAATGCGCATTCCGGTTACGCCCGCATCATCACCCAATACCTCTTCGAGAACATTGTCCCACATCAGGGTGATATTGCCGTTTTCAGCCTTGCTAATGATTTTATCGCGTAATATTTTTTCTGAGCGCAATTCATCGCGGCGGTGAACCAGAATAACTTCATCAGCGATATTAGAAAGATAGAGTGCTTCTTCAACCGCAGTATTGCCACCACCGATGACTGCAACTTTTTGATTGCGATAGAAAAAACCATCACAAGTGGCACAAGCGGATACACCTCTGCCTTTAAATTTCTCTTCAGATTCAAGTCCAAGGTACATGGCAGATGCGCCAGTACAAATTATTAGTGAATCACAGCTGTATTGATTGCTGCCACCTGTTAACTTGAGTGGTCTTTGACTAAAGTCCACCTCAGAAATATAATCATTAATTAGCTTAGTATCAAACCTTTCCGCATGTTTTTTCATGCGTTCCATAAGTTCAGGGCCTTGTACGCCTTCGTCATCTCCAGGCCAATTATCAACGTCTGTAGTCGTCATTAACTGACCACCTTGTTCCATACCAGTAATAATCACCGGGTTTAAATTAGCACGTGCGGCGTAAACGGCTGCTGTGTATCCAGCAGGGCCTGAACCTAAGATTATCAAAGAATGGTGAATTGTTTCGCTCATATAGATGCTCCAGAATGAATTAGTTTGCCTATGCTATGTAAAGTTTGCCATAAGGTAAAGCACTGTTACGCGCAGGAGAATAAAATGGATGAATTAAGTTATAAATATTGCACTTCTTTTTCTCCATTAAAAGTTATATACTCAGGACTGTATATAAGGGCTTATATACTAATTAATTCAGAGTTTTACCTAAAAGAGACCTTTGCACGAGAGGTATAACGAATAAAAATAGCTTAATTTCCGCCTGATTCTCCTAAAAATATGCTCAATAGCCCTGCTATTAACCAGATTTTTATGAAAGCAGACAAAAATACGCTAATTTTTCTCTCGCCATACTCTCGTGTAAAGGCCTCTAAAAGTTTAAAAAAACATAAAGACTCGTAATTAATAATATTTATAAAAAAAGGAAGTTTGTTTTGTGATTTTCTATAGAAAGTTCTGATTTAATCTGATCTTCCTAACAATTACAAAACATCCTATCGGACTGGGGGATTTCAAATTGGCTACAAAGAGAAGGGCTGCGTCTAAGCCTAGAAAGCGGACAAAAACAGCTACTAAAAGAACAAGAGCTAAAGCTAAAGCGACAGAAAAAATTGCTCTGACATCTCAGAAAAAAGGTAGCCTAAAACAAACCAGTATCTTGGTTTTGTCAGGCATAACAGCCGTCGTGCTGCTCGCTTTACTGACTTATAATCCTTCAGACCCTGGTTTATTTCATCACGATAGTAATACCATAATACAAAATAAAGCGGGATCAGCGGGTGCGTATTTAGCTGACGTGCTGTTTGGCTTTTTTGGTTATCTTTCTTATCTGGTTCCGATCGCTTTTCTGGTGTCTGCCTTTTTGTTATTTCGCTCTTCAGATGAAAATAAAGGTGGAATCAATATTGGTGTGACAGTTTTTGGTGTATTTTTAGCACTCATTGCAGGTTGTGGTTTAGCTATATTACTGTGGCCCAGCAGTAATTTATATTATGGTGCCGGTGGACTGCTCGGGCAAGGTATAGCGCGTTTGTTTATGCGTACCTTTGGTGATATAGGCGCAACCATGATTCTATTTTCCGGCTTTATTGCCGGTGTAACCTTGTTTGCTGATGTTCAGTGGCTAAAACTGATTGATAAAATTGGTGATACCATATTGAGCACAATCGAGCTATTTTCAAGCTCTAATAGGCCTACAGAATCATATGAAACAGCAGGGGCAATGCCAGTTTCTTTTGACCAGGAAGAGAAGCAAAGCTCTGATAAAGTTTCTAATAACAGTAGCATGACAAGCGCAGTCAAAGCAGGATTGTCCGGCATGTTTATATGGAAAAAATCTAGCGACGAAAGAGCTGGCAACATCAGCGATAGTAGCAATATCAGTAACAATAATAATAATGTACAGCCTGATTTTCATTCCTCAAGAGTTGACCCATTGGATGAAATTAGTAGCGATATCTACGCATCAGATCGACAAGAGCCTATTTTAGGTGTGCCGGATTATATGAGTAATGATCCAAGTGCTTACGAGGAGCAAGACGTATCGGTGGCGGGATTGGATGATGTGATTACGGCTAAAAGAGCCGCTAGAGTTGCAACTTCAGACAAAGTCAGCAAAAAGATAAAGCCTGCGAATAAGGTAAAAGCTAAGCCTAAGCCAAAACCACCTGCGCCTGTTTCGCTGGACAAAGCTGTTTCTTTGCCACCAATTAGTTTGTTGAATCCACCTCAAGTAGGGCAGGGTAACTTTTCTAGAGAGCAACTTGAAGTACATGCTCGAAATATTGTTGAGACCTTAGAAAGCTTTGCCGTGCGTGGTGTCAAGATTGATAGTTATTATCCAGGACCAATTATTACGCGCTTTGAATTATTATTACCACCAGGAACTAAAGCAAGCAAAATCAGTGGCTTAGCTCAAGATATGGCACGTAGCATGTGTGTTTCCAGTATTCGTGTTGTTGAGGTTATTCCCGGTAAAACAACTATTGGCATAGAAGTGCCTAATGAAAAACGTGACCTGGTATCAATCAGTGAAGTACTGGCTTCTAAAGTATTCAAAGAAACCGCATCACCTTTAACCATGGTATTAGGTAAAACCATTGCAGGTCAGCCATCAGTTGCTGACCTTGGGCGAATGCCACATTTATTGATTGCGGGAACCACTGGTTCAGGTAAGTCAGTAGGTGTTAACGCGATGTTGATCAGCCTGCTTTACAAATCAACACCCGATGAAGTCAGATTAATTTTGATTGATCCTAAAATGCTAGAACTAAGTATTTATGAAGGCATACCTCATCTACTAACACCAGTAGTAACGGATATGGCGGATGCTTCTAACAGCTTGCGTTGGGCAGTTGGTGAGATGGAGAGACGTTATGCGCTTATGTCACATCTTAAAGTACGTAATGTTGCAGGTTATAATGCTAAGGTTAATGATGCCATAGCTAAAGGCAAACCAATGACGGATCCTACTTTTGATCCAACCCAGTATGTTGATGTAACACCGAGTATTCTCGAACCATTACCTTCCATTGTTATCGTTATCGATGAATTTGCGGATATGATGATGGTGGTGGGCAAAAAAGTTGAAGAACTTATTGCTCGATTGGCTCAAAAAGCACGTGCCTCAGGCATTCATTTAATTCTTGCAACGCAAAGACCATCGGTAGATGTTATTACCGGGCTTATTAAAGCGAATATTCCAACCCGTATTGCCTTTCAAGTTTCAACTAAAATTGATTCACGCACGATACTAGATCAGGGTGGCGCAGAATCATTGTTAGGACATGGTGATATGCTTTACTTACCACCAGGTTCAGGTTTACCTCAACGTGTTCATGGTGCCTTTGTTGACGATCAGGAAGTTGAAGACGTTGTAGCTCACTGGAAGCTTCAAGGGGAACCTGAGTACCTTACTGAGGTCATAGAAGAAACGGGATCAGCTGATGCTATTCCGGGATTGGAACCTCTGCAGGAATCAGAAACCGATGCACTCTATGATCAAGCCGTTGCTATTGTTACTGAATCACGTAGAGCCTCAATCTCTTATGTGCAACGTCGCCTCAAAGTAGGTTACAATCGCGCAGCATCAATGATCGAAGATATGGAGATGGCAGGTGTTGTCAGCGCAGTTCAATCAAATGGAACACGTGAAGTACTGGCACCCGAGCCTGTTTAACGATTAATAGTCGTAGAGGTTTACATGAAGAAAGCACGAATATTTATTGCAGCATTTAGTTTAACATTGATGACATTATCAACGATTACAACTGCTGCACCAGAAACAGCTCGACAACGTTTAAACAATTTTTTCACGGGTGTTTCCAGTTTAAAAGGGAGTTTTAGTCAGCAGGTCTTTAGTAAAAAAGGCAAGATGATTCAAAGCTCAACAGGTAATATCTCACTGAGTCGTCCGGGTAAGTTTCGCTGGGTCTATAAAACACCTGATCCTCAAACCATCGTTGCCGATGGTAAAAATGTCTGGATTTATGATGAAGACCTTGAACAAGTAACCATAAAACCAATATCCAGCGCACTATCAAGTGCCCCAATTGCGATATTAACACGCAAACAATCAGCAGATTCGCAGTTCCACGTTCAAGCAATAACGCACAATGCAGCAGGTCTAGACTGGTTTAAGCTAACACCTCGAAAGCAAAGCAAAGACTTTAGATTTATAGAAGTTGGTCTCGATAAAAACGGAATGCGCCAAATGATAATGCACGATCAGCTCGGACAAAAAACGGTCATTCAGCTTAATGCTAAAACCAATGTTCCCATTAGTGGCAGCACTTTTTTCTTTAAGATTCCTGTAGGTGTTGATGTGATTGGTAAGGCATCTTGAATAGTCTTTGATTTATCGATGGTTGCGCGGTTTCAGATTCTCATTTAACCCCAACCATTTAATTTCCTTTTTAATTCAGAGTACGTGGAGAAGTTCAGTATAGAGATTCGCAGAGTTTTGTCTGGTTTCTTACTCTCTGTGAAAATCTCTACGTCCTTTGTGTTAAGTTTATGATGATTCCGTTGATCCCAAAAACCTGGGGGGTGCCATTGAGGCTGTGAAGAAATTATTCATAACTTTGGATCATAAACTAAGTGTCTCCTCTGCTGACTAGACTAATAAATTTGCATTACAGTATTTTTATTTCGTGCTAAAGTTTCGCTTTAACTATAAATCCTTAATGTACTTAATCAATGTCAAATGAATGTTTTCATTGTGGTCTCCCTGTACCCAAGGGTTCTTCATATCAGGTTAAAATCAATAATAAAGATGAGCCGATGTGCTGTATTGGTTGTCAGTCTGTGGCACAAGCGATTGTTGATAATGGTCTGACTAGTTTTTACCAGCACCGCACCACGAATTCACAAAAGCCTGAAGATTTAATTCCTGCTGAATTACAGGTCTATGATAATCCAGACTTACAGCAAAGTTTTGTCCAATCTCATCAAGGCTCAATAAGAGAAGCCTCTCTAATACTTGAGGGTATTGTCTGTGCAGCCTGTGTCTGGCTCAATGAAAAACATGTTAAACAGCTCGAGGGTGTGATCGACTTCAGGGTGAATTACTCAACTCACCGCGCCAGCCTCAAATGGGATAACGAGATAATTAAGCTGAGTGAAGTACTGCAAGCGATTGCAGATATTGGTTATAACGCGCATCCCTTTGATCCGGGGCGTTTAGAAGTGATTCAGAAAAAAGAAAAATCAGCAGCTTTGCGGCGTATTGCACTGGCTGGAATTGGCATGATGCAGGTGATGATGCCAGCCATCGCGATTTATATTGGTGAAAGCTCTGATATGTCAGAGTCGATGTTGCAATTTCTGCGCTGGATTAGTTTGATTATAACCACGCCAGTTGTTTTTTACTCTTCTCAGGTGTTTTTTAAGGCGGCATGGCGTGATCTAAAACGTGGCATTTTTGGAATGGATGTTCCTGTTTCGCTTGCTATCGGTAGTGCTTATTTGGCAAGCGTCTGGGCTACCGTTACTAATACCGGTGAAATCTATTTTGATTCTGTGGTGATGTTTACTTTCTTTTTGCTTTTAGGTCGTTTTCTTGAAATGGGCGCGCGGCATAAATCTGGTGAAGTGGCTGATGCTTTGGTCAGGCTACTCCCACAAACCGCTACACGTCTGGAAAAAGATGAAAAAGGTAAACAAATCCATAGTGTCATTCCCGCCAATGAATTATCACTGACTGATAAGGTTTTAATTAAACCGGGTGAAACAATACCTGCTGACGGTGAAATCATAGAAGGAACTAGCAGCATTAATGAGTCTTTGCTAACCGGTGAAAGTTTACCGCTGCATAAAAGCGTAGGTGATCAACTCATTGGCGGCACCTTAAATATAGAAAGCCCTTTAACCATGCGCGTCGATAAACTGGGTGACAGTACCATGTTGTCATCCATTATACGATTGCTGGATCGTGCTCAAAGTGAAAAGCCTGACCTTGCCAAATTTGCGGATAAAAGTGCAGGTTGGTTTGTAG
>Ga0209633_10004284_pt1 | contig 12852 bp, 10 predicted proteins | sample Cruoilmetagenom1_FD_187290 | JGI IMG/M metagenome (GOLD analysis project Ga0209633, IMG submission 187290) | Oil polluted marine microbial communities from Coal Oil Point, Santa Barbara, California, USA - Sample 1 (SPAdes) (version 2) | ecosystem: Environmental > Aquatic > Marine > Oil seeps ... | reverse complement strand
CATACCATAATTATAGGCTTGATCAATATCTAATAATGGGTCATTTACCCTAAATGCACTATGCCCAAATGCATCATTTAATTGATAACCCGGATCAACAGTAATCACACTTATCTCCACACTATTAGACAATGTTATTTGCTGAGCAAAATTTGTTAGCGATTGTGATAAAAGAAAAATAATAAATGCGATTTGTTTCATCTGTTTACTATATCTGGCTCTTGTCTTTACTAAGGATTAGTATGAGATTATCTAAAATAACTAAAATCTAATTTTAAAGAAAATACATTTGAAAATAAAGTACCACTTGCTCCTCCAATATTAGTTAAAGCATAATCAATTTGAATACCTTTATATTTAAATCCAACTCCAAAATTGGGTTCTAATGACAATGAGGTACTATTGTCAAAATCGGTTTGGTTTTGAAAATTATTAACACCACCTCTTAAATAAACCATATTATCATAATCTAATTGAAATCCAAACGCTGGATTCACACTTATAAAAGAGCTCGAAATAATATCATTTGTTTTTGTAAATCGCATATTTAAATCTAATGCCGCTAATAAATTAAAATTTTTTGCAATATTAAATCTTCTGGCCACACCTAATTGTGCTTTTGGTTTGGTGATTTCAATTTTCTCAGGAGTTACCGTAGGAATTACTTCATCGTCATTATCTGGATTACCATCATTTAATATATTATTATTCAAATTATCATATATATCTAAAATATTATTTAACTCATCATCATCAAAAGACCAAGCATTAAAAGTTGTGGTAATATCACGTAACATCAAGCCAATTTTCCAATCTCTTTGTTGAAATTGTATGCCGGCATCTAATCCAAAACCAACAGATGAAGCAAAATCTCCAATTTTTCTTCGAACAATTTTAGCATTAACCCCAAAATTTAGCTCTTTTACTATTAATTTTTTCGCATATGCAACATTTACAGCCCAATCAGCAGCAGAAAATAAACTTACCCTATCATAATTTATTTGTCCGTCTTGTATAAGTTGCGTGGTGTTTAAAATATCATCAACACCAAATCTCATAATGGAAATAGCAACTGTACTTTCATTATTTATGGGTTTTGCAAAACCTATATAGTCATAATTTGCTATACCTTGAAAATACTCTGCATGCATTAATGAGCCCTGATAATCTGCCAATCCTACTAAACCTGCAGGATTCCAATAAATTGAATTTACATCATTAGTAAAAGAGGTCACGGCATTACCCATACCAAAAGCGGCAGCATCAACACCAATGTTCAAAAATTCATTAGAAAAACTTCTAATGGTTTGTGCTAATGACACTTGTGATATTAGTATAAAAAGTAAAAAATATTTTTTCAAGCCTTGTTTTTAGTATTTTACAAATATCTAATAATTTATAACTAAAATAACATTTATTTTGGTAGGATATTGTTAAATAAGCTAAACTGAAGTTTGTTTATTAAACACAATAAGTTTTCCGGATTCCAAATTTCTTTTATATTTGATTGCATATAATACTTAAACAAATCGTTTAAATGAAAGAATATCATATAGCACAAGTAAATATAGCATTGGCAAAAGCAGAAATGGATACTGAATTAATGGAAGGTTTTGTTTCCCGTTTAGATGAAATTAATGATACCGCGGACAAGGCAGAAGGTTTTGTTTGGCGTTTACAAACAGATGATGGAGATTCAACCGCCATAAGAGTTTTTGACAAACCACTATTATTAGTGAACATGAGTGTTTGGGAAAGTATTGATGCTTTAAAAAGTTTTGTTTATACTTCTGCTCATGTAGAATTGATTAGAGATAGACAAGCATGGTTTCATAAATTTGTTGATGCCCATCAAGTTCTATGGTGGATACCGATTGGCCATATTCCCAAAATTGAAGAAGCCAAAGAAAAACTAGAATATATTCAAAAACATGGTCCATCACCTTTAGCTTTTCATTTCGGAAAGCCTTTTTCAAAGCCGGTATCATAATAAAACAACTACTTTTGATGCGTCAAAAATGATAAAATTCTATATTCACACCAAGTATTTAAAGTTGAGTTAAGATAATTTCCAAATCCTACATGACCGCCATATTTGGTAGCCTCCATAAAGAAATAATCACTTGATTTAGCCTCATCAAAAGGATAGGAGGCATTGCTGAAAAAAGGATCGTCTAATGAAGTAATTAGTAGTGTTGGTGTCTTTATTGTTGGTAAATACGATTTAGAGCTCGATTTTTTATAATAATCTTCAGCATCTAGAAACCCATGTGCTGGAGCAGTATAAACATCATCAAAATCCTTAAAATTTTTGATAGATTTTATTGAAGCTCTACTTAAAAAGGAATCTGGAAATTTTTCTAATTTCTCTAAGGTCTTTTTTTCTAAGGTTTTTAAAAACCGATTTAGATAGAGTCGGTTACACAATAAATTCATTTGTGTAGATGAATCTTTTAGAGAACAAGGCACAGATACACCAACCGCCGCTTTAACCTTAGAGAACACCTTTTGTTCACCCATATATTTTAGTGTCAGATTCCCTCCAAGGCTATAACCAACAACATTAAACTCCTTATAATTATATTGATTATCAATATGTTGAAGGACTTTATCTAAATCATCAGTCTTACCACTATGATAAGAACTTATCAATCTATTTTGCTCACCACTACACCCTCTTAAATTTATAGCAACAACATCAAATCCATGGTGATTTAATACATTTGTAAGCGATAATATATATGATGATTTAGAACTACCTTCTAAACCATGTATAGCAATTACAACGTTATCTGAATTAACTGAGGAAATATCCAGGTCCATAAAATCTCCATCCATCAATTCTAAGCGTTCTCTTTTGTAATTTATATTGTGGTCACTAAAAAGTGTTCTAAAAGCTGTATTGAAATGCTTATTTTTAAATAGCCAAGATGGATTATAGGTAGTATTCTCTAAAATCGGCATTTGTTAAAATAATTTTTTAAAATTCCTAAAGCATATTGACTTGCTATTTCTTTAGCAAATTTTGGAAAATCTATATGTGCATTATCATTGGCTTTATCAGATATAATCCTAACAATAGAAAAAGGTATTTTATATTCAAAACAAACCTGTGCTACAGCCGCTCCTTCCATTTCTACACATGATACAGTTGGTAATTCATCAGTCAACTTTATTATAGCCTGTTGTTCTGAAATAAATTGATCTCCACTGGCAATATCGCTTAATCTTGATGAAGGAACTGAAATTTGAAATGATTTAGCTTTATCTGAATCTATCCAATCTGTATATGAATTTATAAAAGTTTGACTTGCTTGGAACAATAAATTGCTATGTGTAGATGATGTTTCAAAATAGGTTTTATGTAATAAAGGCACTTCAAATTTATTATAAAGCGGACTCGCATCTAGGTCGTGTTGATAAAGGTTTTTGCCTATAACAATATCACCAATATTTAAATCTTCAACAATTGCTCCAGCCACTCCAGTAAATATTATCTGGTCAATTTTATAATCGTTAATAAGCTGGGTAACCGTTGTTGCTGATGCTACTTTCCCCCAGCGGGAGAACACCAACACCACATCTGTATTAAATAAATTGCCTTTATAATAAGTCCTCATACCCTTAACGATAGTAAGAGGCTCTTTTAAATTATCAATTAAAGTCTGCATTTCTTCTTGCATTGCACTAATGATACCTATCATATATATAATTTGTTGATTTTATTCGACATGAATTGCACCAATTTATAAGAAATTTAATTCTATCTATTGATTGGTCCCATTGACAATAAGTCCATCTTTCATTTCCAATTTTCTATCAGCCATATTTGCCAATTCTGTGTTATGAGTAACAATGACAAAAGTTTGATTAAATTCATCACGTAATTTAAAAAAGAGCTCATGCAAATTTTTTGCAGAGGTGGTATCTAAATTTCCACTGGGTTCATCGGCAAAAATTACCTTTGGATTATTGATCAAGGCTCTAGCAACCGCAACACGTTGTTGTTCGCCACCAGATAGCTCATTCGGTTTATGATCCATTCTATCAGTTAAACCTAGAAACTTCAATATTTTTTGTGCTTCAATTTCCACTTGTTTTTTTGGTTTATTAGCGATAAAAGCTGGGATACATACATTTTCTAACGCAGTAAACTCCGGTAGTAATTGATGAAATTGGAAAATAAAACCTATATGTTCATTTCTAAATTTTGAAAGGGTTTTGTCCTTAAGCCTTAATACATCTTGTTGATTAACTTTTAGTATGGCATCAAGACTATTTGTGGGTTTATCTAAAGTACCCAAAATTTGCAACAATGTTGTTTTACCTGCACCAGATGGCCCTACTATAGCTACAATTTCACCTTGTTTAATATGTAGATCTACACCTTTTAATACTTCTAAGTCTCCGTAAAATTTTTGAATGTTATTTGCGATTATCATATACAGAAATAATTGTGTGAAAATACATAAATATTCAGTTCAATTTTAAGATTATTAGAAAAAATATTTAGTTTGAATTTTAAATTCTTACTCATTTTCATAAAAGCTAATTGCTAGACAATAAAACATAAGTCTTTACAAATAACACTACAACCAAGTTTTAACTTTGTTATAATCTAAGTAATAGATAAATTTAACAGAAAAATTATTAGTAATAGATTCATTAAAAAGATTATCTAAATTTTCACCAAAGCTCAAGTAAGATAAATCATCAGCATTGAATATGGCATTTCTGTACAAAGCTACCAATTGGCTTCCAGGGGCAAATTCCCATGAATAACTCATATCTAAATTCCAGATATTATAATTGATGTCATGATTTGATGTATAGTTACTTTGATCTAAAGTACCTTCAGTATTTAATTCAAAATAATCGGAACTATATTGTACAGGGGACCAATAGTGCCTGAAAGATAAGGCTAATGCCGACTTAATATTAAAACTAAATTTTCCTGATAAAGAATTGGTAAAAGTTTTAACAGCTCTATTACCAAAAATAATTTCATTAGTATCTAATTCATTTACCCAACCTTTTTCATTTTTCAGTTTGGCATATTCTATATTATAAATAATCTGAAATCTATCTGAAAATTGAAAACGTGGAGCGATCTTTAAATAAAAAAAGCTTTCGTTGGAACTCATACGTTTGGCAGCTGTTGAGCGAACGTCTATGGCAAACTTTTTTCTGTAATCTGTTGAGAGCCATGCACTGGTTTCAAAAATTCCTTTTTGTTTAAAAAAACGTCCATCAACCCTGGGTTCGAAGAAATCATATTGATCACCTATATTAGTTTCAATGCCACCACCAAAAGCAAAGCGTTCTTTGGTTACAAAAAATGCATCCAATTCAAATTCATTGCCAATATATTCATTAGAATTATGAAGATATTGAATTTCCGGTTCAAAGCTAATTCTAATAGTATTAAATTTCTTTGTAGGTTCAAAAATTCTATATGATATCTCACCAAAATAGTTCAAATTGTTATTTCTACGTTGAAAACCTAAGTCTTTAATTTCGTAGGTATCATTATTTCTCCAATGACCTAATGTATATTGAACTTTGCCAAAAATTTTAGACAATCTTACAAAACCTGAATATCCATCTGTAATATCACCATTTTCTCTTACATTACTCATTTTAAAATTACCCCTTATCTTATACTTATTTTTTTTATCAGAAATATCATAAACCAAACCGGTTACATTGGCATCTCTAAAGCTACCATTTCTAGTCACATTAGTATTGACAAAACTTACTGAAGAATTTTTATTAAATTGTTGATCTAGAACTATCATGTTATAATTGGCCAATGGCTCAGTTAATTCAGTTCGTGTTTCATCAGAAATAGTATCTTTAATAGTGGCATAGGTTTTTTCGGTAATTGCATTAAAAAATCCAATACCTAATCCTTTTTTGGTACGCCCTGATAATTTAACAGCATTAAGCATATTTACTTTATCAGGATTTTCAATGACTTCCTCATCAATTTCTAAATGATCATAAACAGCATCAAAACCAACCGGTTGATTCCCTATTCTTCTTGAATAAAAAATACGTCCTTTACTAAAAAGTTCGGTTCCTTCTGTAAAAAACGCACGTTGTTCATCATAGCGTTGTTCAAAAGGACCTAGATTCAAAACTAAATCGTCGAATGCAGTTTGCCCAAAATCGGGAATTAAAGTAGCGTCTAGTGTAAAACTTTCACTAATTCCATATTTAATATCTAATCCTATATTATTATCAAAATTAGAATTATTACCTTCTATAGTATATGAACCCGAAGCATAAGGAGAAAAACTGAGTCGGGTAGGAGGTTTGATGTTTTTCAAACCAGTTAAAATACCAGAATATTGCGTGTACACGCCAATCTTTTTATCAATATAATTCCATGTGTATTGCTCATTTAAGTAGTGTATTCTTCTGTGAAAATTAATACCCCAAGTATTAATATTAGTAGAAAATCTGAGTGCAGAATATGGAATTTTAATTTCTATTACCCATCCCTTATCATTATGTTTTACCTTACTATACCAAACGGCACTCCAAGTAAAATCTTCATCACCAGAAGATACTTTAGCATCTGCTTGAGCACCTGTACTCATCACAATAAACTCAGTATCATTTTGCCCATCATTATTTGGATTGATATTAATTAAAAAAAAATCTGTATTACCAAATTGATCCCTATTGCCATATTGCATGGGTATTTTATCAGGAGTATCATCATAAAGTGTAGCACCAAAATAAATAGCTTCATTATCGTAAGCTATTTTAACTGTAGTTTTTTTATTTGCCCTTTCATTACCTCCGTCATCTGGTTGAAACATATTGAAATCTTTGGCCATATCTGAGTTTTTCCAAAAATCTTCATCCAAAACACCATCAATATTGGGTGTTTCAACAATTTTTAAAGCTTTAATTTCTTTAGTGATGTGTTGAGAAAAGGAGGTCGTATAAATGAATAATAAAAAAATAAACAGCTTAAATTTCATTTACGGATGCTTAGGTTGATGAATCTTAATTCTACTACGAAAGTATTTAATTGAAGGTGATTAAATACTTAAAATAATGTTAAAGAAATATTAATATTTAGGATGTGAAAAGATTATTTAAAAAGGAGTTACAATTGTCAAATGGTTTGTTATTTTTGTAGTAACATTTTCAAATCATAAATAAATGAACTTACACGAATATCAAGGAAAAGAAATCTTAAATAGTTTTGGAGTAAAAATTCAAAGAGGTAGAGTAGCTCATAACCATAAAGAGGCAGTAGATGTTGCTAAGCAATTAGCTACAGAAACAGGTACTGGTTGGTGGGTTATTAAAGCACAAGTACATGCTGGTGGTCGTGGTAAAGGAGGTGGCGTAAAATTAGCTAAAAATTTAGCAGAAGTTGAGTCTATTTCTCAAGATATTATTGGTATGATGTTAAAAACACCTCAAACACCGCCAGAGGGTAAAAAAGTAAATCAAGTACTTATTGCAGAGGATGTTTATTATCCAGGAGATAATGAACCAGAAGAGTATTATATGTCTGTTTTATTGAATCGTGAGTCAGGCAGAAATATGGTAATGTATTCTACTGAAGGTGGTATGGATATTGAAACTGTAGCCGAAGAAACACCACATTTGATCTTTACAGAAGAAATTGACCCTGCAGTTGGGTTATTACCTTTTCAAGCACGTAAAATTGCTTTTAATTTGGGATTATCAGGCGGAGGATTAAAAGAAATGGTAAGATTTGTAAGTGCTTTATATACAGCATTTATAAAATCTGATGCTACTATGTTTGAGATCAATCCGGTATTAAAAACTTCTGATGATAAAATTTTAGCGGTAGATGCCAAAGTATCTCTAGATGATAATGCTCTGTTTAGACATAAGGATTACGCAGAAATGCGTGATTTACGTGAAGAGAACCCTATTGAAGTTGAGGCTAGAGCGGCAGGTTTAAATTATGTTGACCTTGATGGAAATGTTGGTTGTATGGTAAATGGTGCAGGATTAGCTATGAGTACAATGGATTTGATTAAACAAGCCGGTGGTGAGCCAGCTAATTTTCTAGATGTTGGTGGTACAGCAGATGCCAAACGTGTTGAAACAGCTTTTAGAATTATTTTAAAAGATGACCATGTAAAAGCCATTTTAGTTAATATTTTTGGAGGCATTGTACGTTGTGATAGAGTAGCACAAGGTGTTGTTGATGCCTATACCAATATGGGCGATGCCATAAATGTACCTATTATTGTACGTTTACAAGGTACCAATGCTAAAGAAGCTAAAGAATTGATTGATAATAGTGGTATGGAAATTATTTCTGCTACTGAATTTAAAGAAGCGGCTGATAAAGTACAAGAAGTATTGGCATAATACAGGTTTAAAAATAAACTATTAATGAAACCGATAGTGCATCTAAAAATATCTATTTTTTATATGTTCTTATCGGTTTTTTCATTACCAGCTCAAGACACACTACAATATGCCGAACCTTATCTGGTAGGCTTAGATGAAATATTTATTCAAACCAAAGTAGATTCTATTATGACTTTGGGTATTAAAAATAATGCCTTTCCTGGTGCTCAACTCCTAGTGGCCAAAGACAATAAAATTATTTTTCATCAAACTTATGGTTTTCACACTTATGATAGTATTCAAAATGTTGAATTAGATGATATTTATGATCTGGCTTCAGTAACAAAAATAATTGGTCCTTTGCCGGCTTTGATGAAATTAATTGATGAAGGAAAAATAGATATAGATCAACCTTTTAGTACATATTGGAAACGTTGGAAAAATAAAAAGAACAAAAAAGAATTGACATTACGTGAAATTTTAGCACATCAGGCCGGACTTGTACCTTATATTGTTTTTTTAAATAAGGTGCTTAAAAAGAATGGAAAAATAAAGAAGCGATTCATCAAAAGAAAACGTCATAAACGGTTTTCTAATCAGGTCTATGATCATCTATTTGTCAAAAATAGATTTCATAGAAAAATGTATAGGATCATAGATAGATCAAAGGTTTCTGATGAAAAGAAATATAAATACTCAGGATTAACTTTTCTCATTTATCCTGAACTTATTCGCCAATTAACGGGCCAACCGTATGAAACATATCTTCAAGATAATTTTTATAAACCACTAGGTGCAAACACATTAGGTTTTACGCCAAAAACTAAAAGTTTTAAAAACAAAATTGTTCCTACAGAAATAGATACTTTATTTAGAAAAACATTAACTCAAGGATGGGTTCACGATGAAAATGCCTCTTTATTAGGCGGTGTTTCCGGTAATGCAGGTTTGTTTGGCACAGCAACGGACTTGGCTAAATTGATTCAAATGTATCAGAATTATGGTGATTATGGAGGGAAAAGGTATATTTCTGAAGCCACTCTCAAAGAATTTACAAAGATACAATATCCTAAAAATGAAAACAGACGAGCATTGGGTTTTGATAAACCATTAATTGGAAATGATACTTTGCCTTTTAAAGAGGCTTACCCTGCGACTCAAGTGAGTAGTGATAGTTTTGGCCATGCCGGATTTACAGGAACATTTGTTTGGGCGGACCCAAAAGAAAAGTTGGTGTTTATTTTTTTATCCAATAGAGTTTATCCTACAAGAAAAAATAGAAATTTATACGAATTGAATATTCGTGGAGCTCTACAACTGGTTTTTTATAAAGCAAAATCGACGCATCAGGATTAAAAGTAGTTTATTGTTTTTTTAATTTATCAATTTCTCTAAATGTTTTTCAACTTTCATTTCTAAAGATACGAGTTCACCTTTATAAAAAACACTATTGATAATCCAAGGAATTGGCATTTTATGTCCATCCTCTCGATTTTTTATATGGTTAATTATTATGGGAACATTTTTCTTTTTGGCATATTCTCTGAGTAATTGATTTGTATAAAACTCTGTAAATGGACAGGTGTTAGAATAATACGCTGTAATTCCTTTTTTATTTGAACAAGTACCTAATTTTGCAGTTTTTAATATTTTTGGATAAGAGGCATTTTCATTAGTTTTGAATCCCCATAGCTTAAATAATGGTGGAGCTTCATCAATTATTTCAAATCCTTGATATTTAAGAAATTTAGGGTCAGTCATAAAAGGTCGTTTTTTATCACTTGAAATTGCAATGATTCCATCCATATCTTTAGCATCTGCCATACATTCCTGTAGTAGTTTTTTACCATATCCTTTTCCTTTAAATTGACCTGAAACCCAAAAACAATTAATGACCATAAACTGTTTTCCTATTAATGGAAGCCAAGTATATTCAATTGGAACATATTCGATAAAAACTTTTCCACGAACATCAAATTTTTTAAAAGTATATCCATTTTTAAATTCTGTTTTTAACCACTTCTTTTTCTTTTGGTAACCGCTTTCACATTTCTTATCACTTATAGCACAACAAATGTGTTCATCTTCAATATTCTTAGTTGTTAATTTTAGAATTTCCATAATAGTGTTGTTTTGAGTATTTATACATAGTTAGAGACTATTCATCAAAGCAAAGGTTTTAATAGTTTAATTTTACATATGGTTACATCAGTCATAGAAGCCATACGAGAGACTTGACAGTTTATAAATGTAGTTATAAAATTAAGTGATTTATTCTAAAAAACGATATTATTAACTTCTTATATTCGTTTTTAATTTATATCTAACGGCAAATTATTTTTTGCTATGATATTCCCTCCAGGATTTCATTTTCCCTACATACATTTTTAAATAGTTTTCAGTTAGAAATATGTTTGACCAATCAAATCTTCTTGATTGAACACCAAGGTAAAAAATCCAAACGGCCATTCCGGCAGACGGAATTAATTTCAGTTCTGATTCAGATAATTTTAGTTGGCTATTATAAGCATCTAAAAACCTTTTTAATTTAAATTCATATACTTTTTTATCATTTTCTATAAAAAATAATTGCATACAAAAATAGGCCACATCAAATATCAACCAACCATTACCACAAAAATCGAAGTCAAATATGGTAATTTCATTTTCATCTGTTATGCTCATATTATCATACCAAATATCCATATGAACAACCCCTTTTTTAACATTTAACTCATCAATTTGTGAAAATGTTGAGATCAGTTCATCTCTCATTTTTTTTAGAAACTGCATTTCTATTAAGGAAGCTGAAAAATGGGATTCAGCATATTCATATGGTAATTTTAATAGTGTTTCTAGCGAATAATTATTTCGATCAATTCGTTTATTTATAGTAACAAGATGCATATTTGCCATTAACGAACCAATGGTTGCACAATTCTTTTCATTAATGAATCTAACTTTATCCCCTTCGGCGAATGAGAAAAGTACAGCATACCGTTCTCCTTCTGGTGCACTTATAATTTGAATAGAATCGCCATTTTTATCTAAAATGGGATAGGAAACATTAAGGCCGTTCTTTTTTAGTAAATTCAACAGACTGATTTCTTCAAGTATCTCTGCCTTTGAACGCCAACTGTAACTATATACTCTTAAGACAAATTTTGAATTGTTATCTGATAAAAAATAAGTGTGATTGATCCCAGTTCTAAAAAGTTTGCAAGTATAATTTTCATTCAGTCCATATTTATTTTTTATAAATATGCCCAATTGTTTTTCTAAAAGTATTGAAGTTAAAACAGGGAAAATTGTCATATTGTAATTAGGCTTACGTATTGAGAAACCCAATAGTTATTGATTTGGCTAAAAAGATAGGTATTATGTATAAATAAATTAAAATAGTACTTTTTAGGAGTGTTTTAATAAAATCTAGCTTTTCTATTTTACTATTAATAGATAATCCTATCAAATGACAATTCAGTTACATGAACTAAGCTCACTATCTAAAAATAGTTTGTTTTCTATCTGGGCCCACAGAAACAATTTTAATTGGCACTTGTAGTTCTTTTTCAATAAAGTCTATATATGTAATCAAATTTTTTGGTAATTGATCAGCCGTTTCCATTTTGGTCAAATCTGCTTGCCATCCTTTAAATTCAGTATAGTTTACACTCACATTTTCAGGTTCTATATTATAGGGCAAATGTGTAATCTCTTTGCCTTTATATTGATAGGAAGTACAAATTTTAATAGTGTCAAATCCAGATAGTACATCACCTTTCATCATATTAAGTTGGGTGACACCATTTACCTGAACCGCATATTTTAAGGCTACCAAATCTAACCATCCACAGCGACGCGGTCTGCCTGTAGTTGCACCAAATTCCTGCCCCACTTTGGCCATGGTTTTACCATCATTATCAAACAATTCCGTTGGAAAAGGCCCCGAACCAACACGTGTGGTATATGCTTTAAAAATACCAAAAACTTCACCAATTTTGCTAGGGGCAACGCCTAAACCCGTACAAGCACCTGCAGCTGTAGTATTAGAGGAAGTAACATATGGATAGGTACCAAAATCTATATCTAAAAGTGAACCTTGTGCACCTTCAGCTAAAATAGTTTTATTAGTTTGCATAGCATTAAATAAATAGGCTTCACTATCAATAAAGGTTAGTTGTTTTAAAATATCAACTGATTTACAAAATTGATTTTCCAGTTCTTTAAGATCAAATTGGATATCAACTTCAAAAAAATCGAGCATTTTTAAATGCTTTTTGGTCAAAGCATCATACTTATCTTTCCAATTTTCTAATTCTAAATCGCCTATCCTAATCCCATTCCTACCCGTTTTATCCATATAAGTCGGGCCAATTCCTTTTAACGTAGAACCTATTTTTGCTTTTCCTTTAGCTGTTTCTGAAGCAGCATCTAACAATCTATGTGTGGGTAGAATGATATGTGCTTTTCGCGAAATAAATAATTTTGATTTAAAAT